>PJTT01000192.1_pt1 | contig 93159 bp, 70 predicted proteins | sample 1512261 | NCBI WGS metagenome assembly PJTT01 (sample SAMN08177685, study PRJNA422409) | Soil metagenome, whole genome shotgun sequencing project. | isolation source: Soil (2) enriched on wood chips | place: USA: Madison | collected 2015-01-15 | reverse complement strand
TTTAACAGAAGAAATCAAAGGGAATGGATCTTTCACAATCTTTTACGTTGTGTTTTGGCATTCAAGCCTTGCCCATATTCAATGGTGAAAATAAAATGAGAATGAAATACCTAATCCTATTAGCAAATTAATTTAGGGGCTATCATCAGTAGTAACTCCGGTCAGCAGCAGTCCCCGCTTTCTGCAGTAGTGCAACGGCCATGCTGCTTTACCATCCGCACCGTTGCAGCTACTGCTGCCAATCGGGCAGCCACTGAGCAATAAAATATAACCAAGCCCCGAGTTAAAAAACTAGGCAAACAAAGTGAGCCGTAGTTTTTGTTATTCGGGGCCAATCGGGCAGCCATTGAGCAATAGATTATGGTTGATAGTTCATGGTTGATAGAAAAAACCATTAGCTATGAACAATTAACTATTTGCCCTTTTAATTATATTTACCATTAACCAGCCACTAACAGTTATGAATTTTGACGAGCAAATGATAGCAAAATCCAATGAAGAACTCATTGATATTTACACCAACCCCAATAATTACCAACCAGCTTTTGTTAACAGTGCTTATGCCGAGTTAAATAAACGAGCCGTACCCTTACAGGAGTATGATGCGATAAAAGAACAAAACATACAAGCCCAAATAACACAGCTAAAAATTGAAAAGAAAGGCGATGAAACTTTTATCATCATAGCATTTGTACTGGCTTTTGTTATTGGCTTTGTGGGTATCATGATAGGTTATACTTATAATCAATCTAGTAAAACAGGCCCGGATGGTATAAACTATCCTGTGTATGATAAAGCAACCAGAGAGAAAGGTCGCTTAATGATGCTGATTGGTTTCATTTCTTTTATTCTTTCTTTACTATGGAAATTTTCATAAAACGTAGATACTATGTCAGGCTAAGCTTGACGAAGCCAACACATAATTTTCATCATCAACCTCAGCACAACAAATACTCAGCTAGTTTAAAAAAAATCGAAATAAAATCTTGCCTATTCGTACGATGTAATATTTTTCACGCCTTTAATATCCTTACTTACTTCACTTGTTTGAAATATTGCCTTTAAAGCAGCAGGCGTAAACTGTGTAGCGGGAGCAAAATCATCCGACTGCATATAATTGTAAATAGCATTTTTAAAAGCATTCCCTTCGGGTGTATCCCTAATTCTTTCCAAATCGCACATACTTACCAACAGTTTTCCCTTACCTACCTGCATTTCAAATACTAAACCCAGTTTATGGTTACGTTCTATATTATCAATTACCTGAATTAAAGGTTTATAATCGGCTGCTGTCTTATTTAATATTAATGCCCTGGCATTTTTTAGTATTGTCCACCATTGCCAATTGCTATGCATTTGGGTAGGAAATGTTTTAAATAACGGGTGCTCCGGATTGGTTAAAATAGACACTGTACCGGGAGAAACGTCTCGTTTTAACCATTCGGAAATATTTTTAAACATAGCGTAGTTCCAATAGTCAGGTGTAAACATTCCACCTACCGATTGTTGTTCCACATCTTTATGTAAAGGAATAAACAAAACTTTCTTGCCCTTTTGTAATTGTTGTATGGCGGTGGTTAAAGAATTAGTTTGTACAATACCTGTCAATTTACTTTGCTGATTTGGATACACCCATATATCATACTGATTTGTTTTGCCTGCAAACCTAAGTTGTAAGCTTAGTTGTGTAGCGCTTGTTAAGGCATTAAAGCTTTCATTGATAACACCAATTTGCGCTAAAGAACCTTGTTTACTGTTTACGTTCATGCTGCCCTTTGCAATAACGGTGTTTAAGTTTTTATCCAATATTTTCCAATCAAGCATTTGTTCGTTAATGGAAGCAGCACTATAATTAAACAATTTAATCGTTGCAGTAAATGCCTCGGTATTATACCAGCAATATTTTGGCATAATGGCTAATGGAACTACAGCCGCATTAAACCCGGCAAATACACCCGCATCAATATTCGCTTTGGGTTCCATAAAAGCATTTAAAATACCCACATACGCACTTCCTTGTCCGGGATAGTCCTGTAAGTCTAATATCTGGTAACCACCAAACCCAGGCGTACGTAAGCACATTTCAATATCTGCTTTGTAACAGGCAACTGCAAAAGCCGTTGTTGCTTTATGAAAATTTACGGCCTGGTCTTGCAGGTTATTTTCTTGTAAACGTTTACGAAATATTTCCAGATTATAGGGATATAAAACACCCGTATATTTTTTTATCTCATCATAATCGGGATATACCTGAAACTGCCCATTCTCGTGGCTGATAACCGGCACAGATGATCTTTCCACGGCCTTTGAAAAATCATGTAAGGTAGATGGATATTGTGCATTTAATAAACCGCCATATTTAGCATCGGCAAACGAAAAAGTAGATCGTGTATGTGTGCTATAATCTGCAGTGCCCACTTCGCCACCAACACGACAAGTAATCAAAAAATCTTCGCCGGCTTGTTGCCCGCCGGTACCAAGCCAATTATTTGCACCAAATGCATATAAGTGTCGTTTATCAATTGTTTTAAAATAATCGGTAAATGTGCGCATAAACTTTTGGTCGCCGCCCAATTCATTTCCTAAAGCCATCATTACAAAAGAGGGATGATTACCATAAGTTTTTAAGATATGATTGCCTTCCTGTAATAAAAAATTATTTAAAGCCGTGCTGTCTTTATCCATGCCGCCCCAATAAGGAAGTTCGGGTTGCATATAAATACCTTCTTCATCAGCAGCATCAAAAGCTGCTTGTGGTGGTGTCCAGGAGTGAAAGCGATAATGATTGATACCAAATTGTTTTGCCAATTGAAACTGTTGTTTCCATATAACTTTATCCATTGGCGGATAACCGGTAAGCGGAAAAACGCAGGCATCGTGTTTGCCACGCAATACTGTTTTCAGGTTATTAATACTAAACTGTGTACCCGATGTAGAAAAATCTCTGATACCAATATTAGCAATCACCCTATCGCTTCCGGCACTTGTAATTAATTGCAATTCTATTTTATACAAAGCAGGGTCAAACTCACTCCATAGTGCTTTATCATCACCAATAGAGAAATTAAAATCGTATTTAGCCACTCCTTTCTGTAACTGAATAGTAATTTCCTGTTGAGGTACTATTAATCGTTTTGTCGTGTTATGGGTATTCCCTTTAATAATGATAGTGGCGTTTACAGACAACTCACTTTTTATATTTAGGGAAACAGGTATGGTGTTAGCTTGGGCCGAAGGATAAAACTGAGCATCTTCAATTAGTACACCATCATGTGCTTCTAAAGCTATTTTCCCTATAATACCATTCCAGTTTGTTTGTGTAGCATCTGACCATGCATGTGAACCATGAATGTTTTTTGGTACAGCAGTTTCGCCATTATCTACTTCAATCGTAATAGTGTGTTTTCCGGCAGAAAGTTTCCCTAGATTGTATTGCTGAGGTGATAAGATTAGGTTACTATGACCAATACTATCTTTATCCATCCATACAGTTGTTGCCTTTGTTCTCTCCAATATTAACCGCCAGTTTTTATGTTGCCATTCGGCGGGTATAGTTATCTCTTTTTTATATTTTATTTTTCCGACAAAAGGATGCAAGCGGGTGAGTTGGCCGGTTTGAAGGGTATCTTTTGTACGTGGCGTTAATTTACTTTCATCAATAGTTCCGGGTAAGGTTACGTTACCCAATGATGTATGCCAATTACCGGCAAGTGAAATTATTGTCCGTTGAAAAGAAACGTTAGTTGATTGCGCCAAAACCAGATTAGCAAAACAGATAGAAAGTACAGACAATAAATATTTAAAATGCATATCGCAAATATTTGGTCATCAAAATACTTCAACAAAACTTGCCTGCATGATACAATATGTACATTCTGTTATACTTTTTTATCCTGTTAGCAATACTGATGCAACAGATATAACCTTAACTATATAAACTAACAACCTATTTTTCTTTATCAAACGAACGGAAAATCAAACGCAGGTTTTGATCATAAGTAAAGTATTTGTACAACCAATGATTGAATACAAAAAACCTGTTTTTAACACCTAGTATCATCATTAAGTGTAAGCTCATCCATATTAACCAAGCAAACCAACCTTTAAAATGTAGTTTGGGTTTAGGTACATCTACTACGGCTTTATTACGGCCTACGGTTGCCATAGACCCTTTATCAAAATATTCAAATTGTTCTAATTGCGTATTGCCTTTACTTTCTTTAATAAAGTTTTTTGCAAGCATACCGGCATTTTGCATGGCAACCGGTGCTACCTGCGGATGACCGTTAGGATACTTAGGTGTTTCCATGTAAGCCAAATCACCAATGGCATAAATATTATCACTGCCTTTTACTTTACAATAACGGTCGGTAGTGATACGGTTACCACGTACTATTAATTGTGGGTCGATGCCTTGGGGTACATTGCCTTTAATACCGGCAGCCCATATAACGGTAGCAGCAGGAATAGTTTCGCCAGTGCTTAACTCAACATTTTTTCCGTCGTAGTTTTTAACCACCGTATTAGTCTTAACCGTTACACCCATTTTGGTTAGGTATTGTTGCGATTCATGTGACGATTTTTCGCTCATGGCCGCCAAAGTTTTTGGCGAACCTTCTAATAAATAAATGTTCATTTGAGAAAAATCCAGCTCAGGAAAATCTTTAGGCAGGATATACCTTTTCATCTCGGCCAACGAACCGGAAACTTCTACACCGGTGGGGCCGCCGCCTACTACTACCACATTCATTTTACGTTGCAAATCAGCACCGGTAGCATTAGTTGCATCCTCAAAATTGGATAATAATTTATGGCGTAGTTTAATCGCTTCCACGCTTGATTTCATGGGGAATGCATGATCAGCTAATTGCTGATTACCGAAAAAGTTGGTATCGGCTCCGGTTGCCAGTATTAGTTTATCGTAAGTAATCTCTTCTGTATCGGTAATAATTTTGTTTTCGGCAGCTACAATTTGTTGTAAAGCTGCTAAACGAACTCTAACATTTTTACTATTGTGAAACACTTTACGCAAGGGAAAAGAAATATTACTGGCATCTAAACCAGCTGTTGCTACCTGATAAAACAGTGGCTGAAACTGGTGATAGTTTACTTTATCCACCAATACTACTTCTATGCCTGCCTTATTATTTAGTTTACGGGCCAGTTTAAGGCCACCAAAACCACCGCCAACAATTACAATTTTCATATACTATGAATTTGAATGCAAATTACAATATTTTCAAAAAATATTGAAAATATTAAAAGAATAAAATTAAAACAATTGAAGATGCTAATCGCTTTCATTTGTTAAACACATAAAGCAAAAAAAGACCCAATATGAAACATATCGGGTCTTTTTTGAAAATTTTAAAAGATTATTTGTTTTCTGTCTTAAAATCAGCATATATTTTTTCAATCTCAGGAGGAACAACTTTAGGACCAGGATAAAGTATCGTACTAAATTCTCTTCTTGGAATATTATGCCCTTCTATTACAGTTGGATTATAAATCATTTTATACCCAATTGTTTTTAAAGTATCATTGTCTAAGGCAGGAAACAAAGGAAATGATAGTAAGTATTTCACGGCTGGTATTCTTATTAAATAAGTAGAATCTGGATATGAATTATCAGGTTTATACTGTGTAGAAAACAAATCGGAAATTGTATCTCCTTGTACAATTGTATTGATTTTTTTGTTTTCTTCTATTATAAATGGCAAAGTTGAAAATACAACAACCTGGCTTTTTAGCGAATCAAATGTAACTTTTTGCTTATTTAAAATATTATCGTTTTGAGTTAATTTAAAACACTTTTTATTACTACTAAAGTTTACAAAAAATTCGTTTACATAACTTTTGAAAGTAGATTTATCAATTTCTTTTCTTTCTATACTTGTAGACAAAATTGTTGGTATAGTATCTCTATAAACAAAAAAAGTAATGGATTCATTTTTATAAACTTTCCATGTTTCACCATGATCAACTATTCTTCCATTTAAAAAACCATCTAATTTGTTTTTAATTGTAAACGTTTGCCATTCATTTTTTTGCGCTTTACACGATAAAAAGAAAAATGCCAACCCAAATACAATAATATACTTATTAAATCCCATTTGTCTTATATATTTAATAATTAACATTAGAATCCCATACAGGACTATAGCTTGACTTAGTAAACTTTTTGTTTATCGGGAATCCTTTGCAAACAAGATATCTTCGAATTTGACATCTAAAATCCATATATGCCATTCTTGCAGAGTGAATCATACCGGTCGCACTTACATTTTCAATAGTTGTAGTTATACCAAAAGAAAATCCTTCCATATCTGTGTTTAAATGTTCCAAGGATTCCCAATGCCATTCATTACCTACTTTCTTGTGAGTGCCTTGTTCAGTACTATAGTAATCAAAAGAACCATCATATGCAAATTGCCAAGTATATTGCATTTTTCTTTTAGTAGTATTTTGATTTTGTAGAAATGAGTTTCTAGTTATAGATGTTTCATATATTTCTGCATCTAAATCTGAGTTATTACAAGTTTCATCCTCCTCACCAATCGTACCGCCCCCTCCACCACCTGACTCATTGCAATCCTCACAAAAAGTATATAAATAAGTTTCGCTGTAAATCTCACCTGTTTCCGAATCATATTCTATCCAATAATAATCAATACAAACAGGGTCCATATTCCCACAGGGCAAAGCAAGTTTTGAAGCTGTACTTTTTGTAGAAGAAGTAATTCGCAAAAAGGATGATTTTGAAATTTTATTTTCTTTTTTAATATCTATATAATTTACATTATTAGCGTTCAGATTTAAGCTAAACAAATTTATATCCTGTGGTAATGATCCATTTATAATAAGAAGAAATCTTTTCATTTCGGCCTTCTTCTCAATTGATGATTCAATTGAACCTTCAACTATCAAGTATGCATTTAGCTTATCGTCTAACTCTATTTGCTTATTTTTATACTTAATTGCTGTTCTTATACTCTTACCATCACTAGAAACAGTTTTAATAAGATAGGCTAAATCTTTTGGTTTACTGGTTTGTTTTACATGCGAAAAATCATATTCACTTGTAAAGAAAGTTTTAAAAATCTTAGGAGATAATAAAATGCTGTCAGCATAATTATCAATACGATGCGTTGTTTTTTCTTTTGTTGCTATTTCATTATTTCTTGAACATGAAATTAAAAACAAAATAAAAATGAATGAAATCCAAAAGGAAAAGTTGTAATGGTGTGTTTTCATAAAATTAGTGTTTGGTTAGAAAAATGTTTGTCTAAATCTAAACACTATTTAGAGATAAAAAAAAAAATTGGTAAACTTTTTTTACTCAACAAGTCATACGAAAAACTAATAAAATATATCTTATTAATTGAGTAAATAGTTATACATCTAATTCTCTACAGATATATTTTTTTATAAATATCAATAAGTTTAAAACTTAAAAAAAAGATTATAATATAAATTTTCATCAGATATATTCTGAAGTAAAACTTTTTCAAAAGACATCAACTACAATTAAAACACAGAGTACTGCACATTGACCAATAGAATTGTTGCAGTACAAGTGAGTGACACAACAGACGATGATAGTAGTAATGCAGCCGGTAACAAAAAACTACCCTGCATTAAAAACATCGTAGCCACTATTCAACAGTATATTTTTACTGTTGGCAAAACTGTTTACTTCGTTTACAAAACTAAAATCTTTGATGGTGCCGGCTACTTTGTTGATGTCGTCGGCAAAGATTCTGTCTTCTTCGGCAAAGCCTACAAAACGGCGGATATAATCATGGGCAAACTCCAATATAGCAGAGCTTTTTAATGGCCTTCTGAACTCAATGGCTTGACAAGCACTTAATAATTCAATGGCTAAAATATACTCCACATTATCCAGTACCTGATTTAGTTTACGGCCACTGATACTGCCCATACTCACATGATCTTCCTGACCTAAAGAAGTGGGAATACTATCGGCGCTGGCAGGGAAACAAAGGGTTTTATTTTCGGTAACCAAGGCAGCAGTGGTGTATTGCGGAATCATAAAACCACTGTTTAAGCCTACATCTTTCATTAATAACATGGGCAAGCCCCATTTACCTTCTAATAATAAATAACATCTTCTGTCGGCAATATTACCTAACTCGGCTGCAGCAAAACAGGCATAATCTAATGGTAGGGCCAATGGTTGTCCGTGAAAATTACCACCGCTAATGGTATCGTTAGCCGATAAAATAATGGGATTATCGGTTACGGCATTTAACTCCACCTCGGTTAACTCTTTTAAATGCAACCAGGCATTGCGACTGGCGCCATGTACCTGTGGCATACAACGCAGACTATATGGATCTTGCACACGACCGCAATCCATATGGCTTTGCATAATATCAGAATCCTGCAACAACAAACGTAAACGTTGTGCTACTAATTTGTTGCCGGTAAAAGGACGTAAATCGTGTAAGCGACTATCAAAAGGCGCATTGGTTCCGGTTAAAGATTCCAATGTCATGGCACCAATAATATCGGCAGCTTCCAGGCAATTGTGCATACGCTGCACGGCTTTAACGGCAAATGATAAAATAAACTGGGTACCGTTAATTAATGCCAAGCCTTCTTTTGGACCTAATTGTATGGGTTGTAAACCTTCGTTAGTTAGTACTTGTGCAGTAGACAATCTTTGGCCCTTGTACATACATTCTCCTAACCCAATTAAGGGTAAAAACAAATGTGAGAGAGGCGCTAAATCTCCGGATGCTCCTACACTACCCTTTTCGGGTACAATGGGAATTATATCGTTATCAATATGCCAAACTATACGTTGCAAAGTGCTTAACTGTACACCGCTATAACCTTGTGCTAATGCCTGCACTTTGGTAATAAGCATTATTTTAGCCACTTCGGTTGGTATGGCATTGCCAACACCTACACTATGACTTTGTAAAATTTTATATTGTAAAGTGGCGGTATCTTCGGGTGAGATTGGTTTGTTTGCCAATATACCAAAGCCCGTGTTTACGCCGTAAACGGTACGTTCGCTATCCACAATATCCTGCACAGCTTGTTGCGAAGCCTGTATTTGATTAATAGCTTTTTGGTTAAAACCGGCTTTTATTTTTCCGGAAGCTATGGCAATGGTGGTTTGTACAGTTAATACGTCAATACCATAATTAAACGCAATCGATGTGTTGGTACTCATATTTCAAAAGTAAAAATTAAAATGTAAAAACTGGTGTGACAATAAATTATTATGCGCAGATTGCCGCTTTAAATAAGTTATTTGTGTTAAAAAACTATATTCGTTATAATACCTAGTGCCGGATGCTTACCTTTGCGCATCTTTAAAAAATTGAGCCTTTTATGATGGAGCTTTTTGACTTTATTATGCATATTGATGTACACCTGGAAGAATTTCTGGCTACTTATGGCCTTTGGGTGTATGCTATACTTTTTGCCATAATATTTGTAGAAACCGGTGTAGTAGTAATGCCTTTTTTACCCGGCGACTCTTTATTATTTGCAACCGGTATGTTAGCTGCGAAATTCCCCGAATCGTTAAACGTTTGGATTGTTCTGGTTTTATTATTAATTGCTGCTATTGCAGGCGATGCGCTTAATTATTCTATTGGTAGGTATTTTGGTATGCGGGTAACACGGATTAAAATTTTTGGTAAAAGTTTTATTAAACCCGAGCATATTGAAAAAACACATACTTTTTATGAAAAGTATGGCCCTACTACTATTATTATTGCCCGTTTTGTACCCATTGTACGTACCCTTGCACCTTTTGTAGGTGGTGTTGGTAAAATGAAATACAGTACTTTTTTAACCTATAATGTTATTGGTGCGTTTTTATGGGTGGTAAGTTTAACCTTAGCCGGTTACTACCTTGGCCGAATGGAAATTGTAAAAGACAACTTTGGTAAAGTGGTATTAATAATAATTGGCCTTTCGCTTTTACCAATTATACTGCCGGTTTTAAAACACTGGATTAACAAAAGAAAACAGAAAAAAGCCGATGAAGAAAAGCCAACTATTGAACAATAATTTAGCTTTACAACATAGATATAAATAATAAAAGGGGCAAATGCCCCTTTTATTATTTTATGCTTAACCGCTTTATTTCGATTGTTCTGTTTCTCTATTCATTTCTTCCATATCAACCGGTCTTTCAGTATCTCCTAATAAATGTGCAGCGAAGTAATCGCAGCCTTTCCAGAAGAAATATTCTGTCATAGGACCAAATCCATGACGCTGACCCGGAAGTACTACTAACTCAAAACGTTTGTTGGCTTTAATTAAAGCATTAGCCATACGAATGGTATTAGCAGGGTGTACATTGTTGTCAATATCACCGGTGCTTAGCATTAAATGACCTTTCAGGTTTTTAGCTAAAGTTGGGTTACGTTCAATATTGTACACAAAACTGGTATCTCCTTTATCGCTTACTTTTTCTAACACACCGTGGTGTTTTTCGCTCCACCAACGATTGTAAATATTGTTTTCGTGGTTACCTGCACTACTTACGGCTACTTTAAAGAAATCAGGATACACTAACATAGCTGCAGTGCTCATAAAACCACCACCACTATGACCATGAATACCCACTCTATTTACATCAATAAATTTATGACGGTAGCCTAATTGCTCAATAGCCGCTTTTTTATCGGCCAATCCATAATCACGTAAATTACCATAACCAAAGTTGTGGTACCATTTGCTACGGCTTGGGTGACCACCACGGTTACCCACTGTAATTACAATAAATCCTAATTGCGCTAAACGATCAATACGATCCATGCCTTTACCAAAAGCTTTGTTTACCGCTTCTGTTTGTGGACCGGGATATACGTACTCTATAATCGGGTAAGATTTTGTACTATCAAAGTCAAATGGTTTGTACATAACACCGTACAAATCGGTAATGCCATCATCAGCTTTTACTACAAATGGTTCAGGAAATTTATAACCGGCTTCAAACAAACCGCTCATATCCGTTTTCTCTAACGGCAATACAACTTTACCCGTATTATCCATTAACACCGATTCAGGTGCTGTATTTACTCTTGAAGAAGTATTTACAAAAAAACGGCTATTATCATCCATGCTTACGCCATGATCAAAATTGCCTTTGTTTAATAATTGTAAACCGCTACCGTCAAAGTTTACACGGTATAAGTGCAGGTAATAAGGGTCTTCGCCAGCTTCACGACCATTAGCGGTAAAATATAATACCCTGTTTTTTTCATCAATACTTTCAATATCCTCGCAATGGAAAGCACCGCTTGTAATTTGATTTTTTAGTTTTCCTTTTTCATCATACAGGTAAAAATGAGCCCAGCCATCAGCTTCACTCCATTGAATCAATTCTTTACCGCCGTTTACTAATCCAATACGACGATTCTCAACATACGTGTTTAACCTTTCTTCAATCAACGTAATAGCAGTGTCGCTTTTAACATCCACCACACAAACATCAATACGTTTTAAATCACGACTGGTACGGCTTATATAAAACTTATCATTGGTACCATGCCAGAAAGAGGCTCTGAACTCATCATCACGTTCTTTTTGCAATGGTGGTTTGCTCCACACACTTACTTCCTGATCTTTAAATGCATTTACTTTTAATTTTTTGCCTTTTTTAGTAGCAAATTCATAAAGGTATAATTCACGTATTGGTGCTTCTTTTTCACCCGGCATTTGGTATTTGTAAGTTTCCAATGTTGGTCTTGGTTCCGATACATTGTTTAATACCCAAAGGTCTTTTACATGCCTGCTATCTGTACGGCTTAATACAAAGTACTTACCATCCGGCGACCATTGTACAAAAGCACGCTTACGTTTATTTTTATTTTTTTCCTTATCTACATTATTTTCTCCGCCACCACCACCGTAGCTGTAATCCTCTTCGCCATCGGTAGTAATCTGGTGTTCAACAATCGTACTGTCATCATCTTTAATTTGCGCCTTTACATAGTTGGCACTATCCATCCAGAAAAGGTTATTGTTTTTTGCAAACAATATCGTTTTTCTGTCCGGAGAAAAAGAAGCCCACATCGTTCTGTCTTTTGGCTTCTCGTAATCTTTTAATTCAGTAAGTACACCTGAGTTTAAATTGTATTCAAAATAAAATACTTTTTTCTCAGTTGCACCTGCTGCCGGGGCACCCGCGCCGCCTGCACGGCCACCACCACGTCCACCACGACCGGCAGTGGTTGTAGTTGCCGAATCTTTCTTCGCAGCGGTATCTTTTTTCACCACGTCCTGCGTACTTCTTATTTCAAAACTAATGGTGTTTTCGTCCTTAATAAACTTCAGGTTCTGAATAGGCAAATGTTGCGCATCAAATGGGTCACGTACAATACGGGTAATTTCCGATGCCAGTTTTGCATTATCAAAAAGAGGCTTTTTCACTTTACGGGCAGCATCTACAATGTACCACAGCTTGCCTTGTCTGGTTTCGTACACATACCAAAAGCGATCGCTGTTTTTTAACCAATGTGGATCCACACCGGTACTAAACAACATCTTATTTACTTTGGTAGGAGAAAAGCGGGCAGCCAGTGCATAATTAGCCTTAACCGGTGGGGTGTTTTGTGCCTGGCTTGTAAGCGAGAGTAGCACAAATCCCGATAATAAAATTTTTCTCATGAATAGTTTGAATATTGTGAATTAGAGGAAAACCTAAATATAATAAGGTTTCATCACAGTAAGACGCCGTTTATATAAAAAACATCCGTTCACTTCATCTACATTTCTGAAAAAATATTTTTGGGGTGCCCCCGTGTAAAACAACAACACGGGGTCGGGCTGTCCGCTGTATCTTTTGCCCCACGCTGCCATTGGCCGATGCTTCGCAAAAGGATGCCGCTTCCATCCCTCACCCACAAATCGAAAAGCCTGCCCCTGCGCAAAAGCAAAAAACAACAAAGGCATTATTTTTCTATATACCCATTATAGGGTATTGCAATATTTAATAAACTAGCTTAATCTTGTTACACAAAACCCGTAACAATATGAACCGCAGACATTTTTTACAAAAAGGAAGTATGGCTTTTGCCACCATTGCAGCCCTGCCATTAGCAGTTCGTAGCAGTACCAACCAGAACGCTCCTACTACTTATGCACTTAGAAATATTACCGAAAAAGATAAAACTGTCAGTTATATTTTTAAGCTGATACATAAAGGTGTTACTGATTTTGCCCTAGCTACACCAAAAGATAAATTAATAGAAGTACAAACCATTACCGTATTAGATAAAACAAGTGGAGCAACTAAAACGGTGAGTTTGTTTTATGATATTACAAAGGCCGAGAAAACAAATGTCAATAACGGCACTTATAAAGTATCGGTAAAACTTAACGAAAAAGTTTCCGGCGACAGCAAAGCCAGCGGTAACCTTAGTAAAACTATGGAGTTGGAATTAATTACTTTTTCTTTAATCAATATTTTGAAAAAAGATGGCACACCGCAACTAACATTTAAGTATGAGGGTGCTGCCGGTACCACACCAAGCAGCAGTGATGATGACGGTTGCTTTTTAACTACAGCCTGTGTTTTTCATAAAGGCAAAGCCGATGATTGTGACGAATTACAAACCTTACGCTGGTTAAGAAGTAATTATATAGCCAATACTACCAAAGGTAAAGAGTTGCTAAAAACTTATAAAACCGAAGGCCCAAGAATGTTGAAGACAATGAAAAGTTTTGAAAACAGGCCGGAAATACTTGACTACATACATGATAAACTAGTGCAACCTTCAGTGGCCATGATTAAAAAAGGACAACACCAACAAGCAACAGAATACTATACAGCATTTGTAAAACAAATGATGTTACAATACTTATAAACACCATAACCATCTACCTTGTCTTAAAACAAAATGCCTGAGACTTCTCAGGCATTTTTTATAAATAGTTCTACCGCTTAAATCAAATCTTTCACTTTCGCAATTACTGCATCTACTTCTTCTTTTGTATTGTGTTTACAAAACGAAAAACGCACCGCTACCCTATCCGGGTTATTATTAATGGCTTGTATTACATGCGATCCCTGGTTGGCACCGCTGCTGCAAGCACTACCACCCGAAACACAAATACCATTCATATCTAAATTAAACAATAACATTTCCGACATTTCTGTTTTAGGAAACGAAACATTTAATACCGTGTACAAACAACTACCATCCTGATCGCCATTAAACAACACTTCCGGAACATGCGCCTGCAATTGTTCCATCATGTATTTTTTAACGGCTATAATACCAGCACTATCTGTTTCATAATTGGCCATGGCGTTTTCTAAAGCTTTGGCAAAGCCAACAATACCATACAAATTTTCGGTACCGGCACGCATATTTCTTTCTTGTCCGCCACCAAAAATGAATGGCTTAATTTTTACATCTTTATTAATGTATAAAATACCAACACCTTTTGGCCCATGAAACTTATGCCCGGCACCGGATATAAAATGTACATGTAGTTTACTTAAATCAATAGGGTAATGCCCCACCGTTTGCACACAGTCCGAATGAAAAATGGCGTGATACTTTTCACACAACTCTCCTACTGCTTTTATAGATAACAAATTACCAATTTCGTTATTGGCATGCATTAAAGACACCAGGCATCTTTCCTTTGCATTGGCAAGTTGTTGCTCCAGGTCTTCTAAATCTACATGTCCATCAGCTTTTAACTTTACCGTACTACTGGTTACCAAACCGGCATGGGTATAATGTTCTACCGTATGTAATACCGCATGGTGCTCAATAGGTGAAGTGATAATATGCTTGCAACCTAAATCACGGATGGCGGAAAGTATAGCAGTATTATTACTTTCGGTACCACCGCTGGTAAAAAATATTTCGCTTGGGTGAGCATGTAACAGGGCGGCTACCGACTTACGGGCTTTTTCAATAGCCAGCTTGGTTTCGCGGCCGTATGAATAAATAGAAGAAGGATTTCCAAACTGAGTAGTCATGTAAGGCATCATTGCATCTAACACATCCTGGTCAAGCGCCGTAGTAGCGGCATTATCAAAATATATCCTATTCATTCTCAAATGTTTCTTAAAGTAAGTTTAGATAAAAGCGTGGCAAAGTTAACCATTCCGTTAAATATGTTAAAATGGAAGTTGGGTTGAGGGAAGTTAATGGTTCATGGTTAATAGTTCATGGGAGAGAACTAAATTGACAAGTGACAATGGACAATTGACAAAACAGCCTTTCTGACTCTCTTTCTTCCCGTCTTTCGGACTTCCTGACTTACGGACTTTCCTCTGCTGAATAATGAACAGAAAGTACAAGTGTGCGACGCAAGGGACGGTTAATCAGGGAACTGAAGCCGGGTACATAATAAAAACACTAGTCAGAAAAATTTTTAAAAAAAGTTTTGGAATAATATTTTAGGATTTGTTGAAGAAGTTAAAAAACCATGTAAACCAATACAGTAGCCAATTTCAGGAAAAGCCACTTAATGGCTGAAACAGTTGCCAAATCTGGATATATTGATGCCAAAACGGCCGTTGTTTTGACAAAATGGAAAAAAATTTGGTATTCTTGATTAACTTGCCAACTTCCAAAGCGGAAGTGATATATATAATAAAGGAGTAATTATGGCGAAAAACCTGTTAATAGTAGAGAGCCCTGCGAAAGCAAAAACAATTGAAAAAATACTTGGAAAAGACTTTCAGGTAAAGAGTTGTTTTGGGCATATACGTGACTTGGAAAAGGCGGGAATGGGTATAGATCTGGAAAGAAATTTTGAACCTCGATACATTATATCTGACGATAAAGAAAAAGTGGTAAAGGAGTTAAAATCGCTGGCATCAAGATCGGAAGAAGTTTGGTTGGCAACGGATGAGGACCGTGAGGGTGAGGCCATTAGCTGGCATTTATGTGAGGTGTTGGGGTTAAATCCATCTACCACCAAACGAATAGTTTTTCACGAGATTACCAAACCGGCTATTGAAAAGGCGGTAAAAAATCCTCGTTTGTTAGACATGAATTTGGTGAATGCACAACAGGCCCGTCGTGTATTGGACCGTATTGTGGGTTTTGAATTGAGCCCGGTTTTATGGCGCAAAATGAGTATGCGGAATAACCTGAGTGCAGGCCGTGTACAAAGTGTTGCCGTTCGTTTAATAGCAGAAAGAGAACGTGAAATAAATGCGTTTAATGCGCAGAGCAGTTTTAAAATTGATGCTTTTTTTACCGCTAATGATGCCGGTGGAAAAAACATAACTTTTAAAGCCGAAGGTGCTAAATACGACCAGGTTGCAGATGCACAAAAGTTTTTAGAAAGTTGTATTGATGCCAATTATACAGTAAAAGATATTCAGGTAAAACCCGGCAAACGTACACCGGCTCCGCCTTTTACCACATCTACTTTACAACAGGAAGCATCCCGAAAATTAGGTTATGGTGTGGCCCGTACCATGCAAATTGCACAGCGTTTGTATGAGAATGGTCATATAACTTATATGCGTACCGATAGTGTGAATTTAAGTGATACCGCCCTTGGCGATATTACCCGCACGGTAAAAGGTATGTATGGCGAACAGTACCATCAGTTTCGCCGTTATAAGAATAAAAATCAGGGAGCACAGGAAGCGCATGAGGCCATCCGCCCCACTTACATGGAAAAATTAACAGTGGATGATCCGGATTGGCGCCGTTTGTACGAGCTTATTTGGAAGCGTACCATGGCTAGCCAAATGGCTGATGCCGAGCTGGAAAAAACCATTGCAAAAATTGATATTTCGACCAATAAAGAAGAGCTTACTGCTAGCGGTGAAGTATTGAAATTTGAAGGCTTTTTAAAAGTGTATAGGGAAGATAAAGACGATGACGAAGAAGAAGATACACAAGAAGGCATGCTTCCGCCATTAACAGTAAAACAAGCTTTGCCATTAAAGGAAATGAAAGCTACGGAACGTTTTAGTCGTCCGCAGCCACGTTTTACCGAGGCATCGTTGGTAAAAAAACTGGAAGAGTTAGGCATTGGCCGACCTTCTACCTACGCTCCCACTATCTCTACTATTTTAAAAAGAGAGTACGTGGAGAAACGAGAGAAAGAAGGTGTTCGCCGCGATTTCAGAATTTTATCATTAAAGAATAACGCTATTACACAAAAGCAGGATCATGAAATGACCGGTGCCGAAAAAGGCAAATTATTCCCTACCGATTTAGGCTTAGTGGTTACCGACTTTTTAAAGCAATATTTCCAGGATATTATGGATTATGGCTTTACGGCAAAAGTAGAAGGTGAGTTTGACGAAGTGGCCGAAGGCAAGTTGAAGTGGAATAAAATGATAGACGACTTTTATAGTCCGTTTAAAAAAGATGTTGACAATACCATTGAAAATGCAGAGCGTATAAAAGGTGAACATGAGTTGGGTATTGACCCCGAAAGTGGTAAACCGGTTGTGGCACGTATGGGACGTTATGGCCCCATGGTACAAATTGGCAATGCCGATGATGAAGACAAACCACGCTTTGCTAAAATACCAAACGGTGTAAGTATAGAAACCATCACTTTTGATGAAGCGATGGAATTATTTAAAATACAAGGCACTTTGGGCCAGTATGAGAACAAAGACATATCCGTTAACGTAGGTCGTTTTGGACCATATGTTAAATGGGGTGATGATTTTATTTCTATTCCTCGTGGTACCGAATTAGCATCTGTAACGGTGGATCAGGCTATACAATTTATTAAAGAAAAACAAAAGGCTGATGCACCGGTTGCTACCTACGAAGACAAACCGGTAACAAAAGGTACCGGCCGTTTTGGACCATTTATTAAATGGGATGGTATGTTTATTAATGTACCTAAACGTTACGATTTTAATAACCTGAAACAAGCGGATATTAACGAGTTAATTGAAGCAAAAATTAAAAAAGAAGACAACCGTTATATACAACGCTGGGGCGATGATAAGATAGCATTGGAAAATGGTCGTTGGGGCCCGTTCATTCGTTTTGGTAAAAAAATGGTGAAGATGCCACGCAAAAAAGACGATGTAAAATATACACCGGAAGAAGCGGCAGAGCTTACCCTTGAGCAGGTTAAACAAATGATTGAGCTAGAAATACCGGGTGCATTTGCTAAAAAAGCACCGGCTAAGAAAAAGGCCGCTGCTAAAAAGAAAGCAGCGCCTAAAAAAGCGGCTAAGAAAAAATAAAGCATCAAAGAGCCCCTCAAAAGAGGGGTTTTTATTTGTTAGGTCAGCAGCAGTAATCCCAATCAACCCTAAATCCCTAAAGGGACTTTAAACTCTGACTAAGCATAATTATTTTTATGATACCATCGTCCTTCCCTTGATTGAGCTTTACTTGCGTCGCACACTTGTGCTGCATATCGCTATTCAGCATCGTGTTATGCGGCGTTGTAACACAACATTTTGGCAATCATTGTGTTTAGTAGTAAATCTAATTGGCAAATTATCTAATTATCTCATTTTCTAATTGTTTAACTACCTTTGCCAACTTATTTAATATGGCAGCAGCACAAACAGTAGCATTTCATACCCTGGGTTGTAAACTTAATTACGCCGAAACCTCTTCTATTTCCCGTTTAATGGAAAACGAAGGTTTTGAAAAAAGAGAGTTTACCGATCATGCCGACGTGTATGTAATTAACACTTGTTCTGTTACCGAAAATGCGGATAAAGAATGCCGCCAATTGGTGCGCCGCATACAACGTAAAGCACCGGAAAGTTTTGTTGTTATTACAGGTTGTTATGCACAGTTAAAACCCAAAGAAATTTCTGAAATACCGGGTGTTGATTTAGTTTTAGGTGCCGCCGAAAAATTTAATATAGCCCAACACATACGTGAATTAAGCAAAGGTGACTCCGCTAAAATTTGCAGTTGCGATATTGGCGAAGTAACCGGTTTTAATACCTCCTACTCGCTTGCCGACCGAACCCGTACCTTTTTAAAAGTTCAGGATGGTTGCGATTATAATTGTTCGTTTTGTACCATACCAATGGCTCGTGGCAAAAGCCGTAGCGACTTAATACAAAATGTAGTTACCAACGTACAGGAATTGGCGCAGAAAGGCACTAAAGAAATTGTATTAACAGGTATAAATCTTGGCGATTTTGGTAAAGGCCCCGATGGCGCTGGTGTTACCATTGGCATGAATAACCGTGAAGAAAATTTTTACGAGTTAATACAAACCTTAGAAGAAGTTGAAGGTATAGATCGCTATCGTATCTCCTCTATTGAACCCAATTTGTTAAGCAACGAAATAATTGAGTTTGTGGCCAAGAGCAATAAGTTTATGCCACACTTTCATATCCCTTTGCAAAGTGGTAGCAACACGGTACTGGCAGCTATGCGCAGACGTTACAAACGTGAGCTATATGCTGACAGGGTACAACATATAAAATCATTAATGCCAAATTGTGCCATTGGTGTGGATGTAATTGTAGGTTTCCCCGGCGAAACGGATGAGTTGTTTAAAGAAACATTCGACTTTTTACATAGCCTGGATATTAGTTATTTACACGTATTTACTTACTCAGAAAGAGCCAATACATTAGCCTTGGATATTGAACCTGTAGTTCCCATGCAGGTACGTAATGAGCGTAATAAAACCTTGCGCAATCTTTCATACATGAAAATGCAATACTTTACTTCGCAACACGCCGGCCAAACCCGCAAAGTATTGTTTGAAGACCATAACAAATATGGTATGATGGAAGGTTATACCGATAACTACATTCGCATTAGCACCCCTTACCGTGAGGAATGGGCTAATAATATTGTGGATTGGAAGATCTAGCATAGTATTTCAACACCTGCAATAATTTGCATCTTCAGTAAAATGTATTATTTTCCCTTTTAATGCAACGTTTGGTAGTTTCATTTGTCTTTTTAATAACATGACTAAATATCAAGTTACTATACATTTTACCATGGGCGAAGGTTTTAACGAACTGGTACCGCCACACCGCACCTACATCAACTTTTTAATTAACAAAGAGGTGGTTGAGCAGTATATTGTAAGTATGGAAACACAACGTGTATGGATTACGCTAAACGCTGAAACCCGTGAAGAAGTAGTGAAGATTTTAGAACGTTCACCCATGTTTAAATTCTGGGATTATGAACTGGATGAGATTTTTCTTTGGGATGGACAACATTATCGTTTGCCGGCAGTGCAGCCCAATTGACAATGGACAAATGACAATTGACAGTTGACAATTATAAAAGCGGCTGTTGAATAACACGATGCTGAATAGCGATATGCAGCACAAGTGTGCGACGCAAGTAAAGCTGAATCAAGGGAGGGACGATGGTATCATAAAAATAATTATGCTTAGTCAGAGTTTAAAGTCCCTTTAGGGATTTAGGGTTGATTAGCATTACTAAAGCTGACTAACAAGAAATAAAAAAGGACAAAACTTACATTTTGTCCTTTTTTGTTGTCAACAATTGTCAACTGTCAATTGTCACTTATCAATAATATTAAGCCAACATTCTTAACGGCTCTTCTAGTAAGTTTTTCAATGTTTGTAGGAAAGCTGCACCTGTTGCACCATCTACTACTCTATGGTCGCAACTTAATGTTACTTTCATAACATTACCCGGTACAACCTGTCCGTTTTTAACAACCGGAACCTGGCTGATACCACCTACTGCTAAAATACAAGCATCAGGAGGGTTAATGATGGCAGTAAATTCATCTATACCAAACATACCTAAGTTTGAAATAGTGAAAGTGCTTCCTTCCCAATCGGCTGGTTGTAGTTTTTTATCTTTTGCTTTTTTAGCAAACTCTTTTACCTCACCGGAAATAGTAGATAATGATTTACCATCGGCAAAACGAACAACCGGTACTAACAAACCATCTTCAACCGCTACCGCAACACCAATGTTAACATGGTGGTTGGTGCGGATTTTATCGCCTAACCAGCTGCTATTAACCGCCGGGTGTTGTTTTAATGCAATAGCGCAGGCTTTTAATACCATATCGTTAAACGATACTTTAACCGGGCTAAACTCATTGATTTTTGCACGACCGGCAACGGCTGCATCCATATCAATTTGCATGGTTAAGTAAAAATGCGGCGCAGTAAATAAGCTTTCGCTTAAACGCTTGGCAATTACTTTACGCATTTGAGAAACCGGCACTTCGTCAAAGCTTACAACACCGGCTGGTGCTGCATTTGCCGCTTTAGCAGCAGGAGCAGTTGCAGTGCTAGTGCTTGCTGCAGGAGCAGCAGTTTCTTTAAAGTTGTCAATATCCGATTTTACAATACGTCCACCATCACCGGATCCTTTCACTTTATTAATATCGATACCTTTTTCTGATGCTAATTTTTTAGCTAACGGAGAAGCTTTAACACGGCTTCCGTCGTTAGATGAGCCTGACTCCTCAGTAGCCGTTTCTGCTGTAGCAGCCGCTTCTTTTTCAGGTTCAGCTTCTTTTGTTTCGGCAGATGCAACGGCACCACCACCTTTAACGGCAGCAACAATAGCGTCAACATCTACTTTACCTTCCTCGCCAATAATACAAAGCAGGTCGTTTACCTGAATCTTCTCGCCTTTTTTAGCACCTTGGTATAAAAGTTTACCATTCTTGTAGCTTTCCAGCTCCATGGTAGCTTTATCGGTTTCAATTTCGGCTAATACATCGCCTTTCTTTACATCGTCGCCTAGGTTTTTATTCCAGCCGGCAATAACGCCTTCGGTCATGGTATCACTAAGGCGTGGCATTAAAACCACTTCTTCCATTTTAGAAACATCCAAAGATGCGCCACCACTTTTTTTTGCCGGCTCTTCTTTTTCAGCAGGTGCAGTGGCTTTTTCTTCTTTTTTGGTTTCCTTATTTTCGGTAGCCGGAGCTGCTGCTCCACCACTTAATAAACCAGAAATATCTTCACCGGCAGTACCTACAATGGCTAATAAATCATCCACTTGTAGTTTACCACCTTTTTCTGTACCAATATGTAAAAGCACACCATCTTTATAACTTTCCAGTTCCATGGTAGCTTTGTCCGTTTCTACTTCTGCTAATAAGTCGCCTTTTTTTACCGTATCACCCACTTTCTTATGCCAGGCAGCTATTACACCTTCTGTCATAGTATCGCTAAGTCGGGGCATTAATATCTTTTCAGCCATGTACCTTAAAATTTTGGCCGAAATTAAGATAAAATGCTGAAAATGTAAGCGATGAAGGCGAAACAGTTTTAAACAGCCGTTTATTGGTTTTTACAGGGATAATTATCCCTTGTACGTAAGTACAGATATTGGTTTTACATTGACACCGTTTTTACTTAACCATACTGTACTTACATGGCCCCTTAAACAATTTAATTATGCTTAATTTTACTTTTTTAAATTAATACCGCAACATGCCGGAAGACATTCTAAAGAATTGGCAAAAAAAAACAAAAGAACGCAGCAAGCTGTACAAGCAATACTTACAGCGTGCCAATAAAAATGTGGTATTAAAACAGTTACCGGCTTTACATGACGAGGCTTTTGAAAAAGTAGATTGCCTTTCCTGCGCTAATTGCTGCAAAAACTATTCGCCCCGGTTTAAAACACCCGATGTAAAACGCATTGCCAAATACATGGGCATGCGTGAAAGTGTGTTTATTGATACCTATTTAAAAGTAGATGAGGAAGGTGATTTTGTAGTAAAAACTTCACCCTGCCCTTTTTTAAACGAAGCTGATAATAAATGTAATATTTATGAGGAACGCCCCTCTGATTGCAGACGTTTCCCATACACCGATGAAGACATTATTATAAAACGGCAAAACCTTACTTTAAAAAATGCCAGTTTTTGTCCCATCACTTATTATGTTTTGGAAAAATTATTGCAACAGAAATAAATCAACCCAACCGCTTACAACTATCACTTACCTTTGCGCCCATGAAATGGTTGCGTGAAATAGCCGGTCGTATTTGGGCTTTCTGGGGCCTGATAAGTTTTGTAGCTACATTTTTAATCATCTTTATCCCATCTATGCTGGCCTACCTTATGCCAGACCCAATGGGTATGCGTTATTTTATTAAACTAGCTCGTATTTGGATGGAAGTGTGGTTAAGATTAGTTGGTTGCCCCATCAGGGTTAAAGGCAAACAACACTTTAAAAAAGGTGAAGGCTACATTATTACCTGTAACCATAATTCATTAATGGATATTCCGCTTTCTTCTGCCTTTATACCCGGTGCTAATAAAACCATTGCAAAAACATCTTTTGCAAAAATTCCTTTATTTGGTTGGTATTATTCAAAAGGCTCGGTGTTAGTTGATCGTAATAACGAACTAAGCCGCCGTAGAAGTTTTGATGAAATGAAGAAGGTTTTATCCTTAGGTATGCACATGTGCATTTATCCCGAAGGCACCCGTAACCGCACCAGAGAACCATTAAAAAAGTTTTATGATGGTGCCTTTAAATTATCGGTTGATACCGGCCATGCGGTTATACCTACCGTAATACTGAATACAAAAAAAGCAGTGCCGCTTCACAAAACTTTTTTCTTTTTACCAAGGCGTTTAGAGATACATTTTCTTCCGCCCATTAACCCTGCCGGCTTAACTGTTACCGAATTAAAGGAACAGACTTTTGCTGCTATGTGGAATTACTTTAACGAGCACAATTAAATACAAAAGTTTACAAGCGCATTATTTTGGAGGTTGAATAAAAATAAGTAAATTCAATTATTAAACCTTAAACCAAATAATATGAAACGTACTACTATTAGTGCCATACTTATGGCCATTGTATTTATTGCATGCAATCCAGAACCTACAACTCCAACTCCTCCCACTAACACAGCCAGTTGCGCCGGTATTGCCGGTTACGAATTAGTATCTGCCACAACTGATTTGAACAAAAACACAAACAAACAGTTAATCGTAAAATGTCCTGCAGGCAAAAATGTTATCAGCGCTGGTTGGGCTGCGTTAGACTCTACCGATGCTATTTATGATGGAGTACTAAATTATTCAATGCCCTCTTACAATGGGAAAGAATGGATGGTTAACGCCAGTATTGGTACCTATGCAACAACCCCCAACTGGAAATTAAAAGTAACCTGTATTTGTGCAGATACCTGCGCAACGAAATAGCGAGTTATGAATTCCTTCTAACTTACAAGTAATTAAAAATTATTTTTTCTGAATGAAAAAACTGCTGTTGTAAGCAGTTTTTTTTATTGTATCAACTGTAGTAATTCTAATCAGCTTTACTTGCGTCGCACTCTTGTACTTTCTGTTCGCTAATCAGCATCGTGTATGGTGTAGTATTCATTATTACTTCCAGCCTTAACCGCAGAATAAGCGTTAAGTCAGGCATCGGCCGGCTATAATTAAATATTCAATCGTCAATATTCAATTATAAATCGCTCTCTTACCGACTCTCGGTCTCACCGACTTCCGACTAATTCTGGAAAGTTCTTGTACGATTAACCTTAAGATCTTGCAACAACGAAGATTTAGGACTGATAGTAAAATTAAAAAAGCGGAACGGCCCAATTGGCGTTACGTTAATAGCCATTTGCCAGCAATGCAGGTCACGGGAAATAGCCATGGAAAAGGTTTGCAATTTTGTATTAGTAATATCGTAGTAACCGTTTACACTAAAATTCCATTTTGGGGTAAGGTTAAAACTACCGGTAAAATTGGCGTTGTTAGTTATAGTATTATCAAACTTTAAAGTAGAAAGATTAAACTGGTTTGTATAACTTAAAGAGTAACTAAGATTGATTGACCAGGGAATATTAAAATCCACAAATTCTGCAGGGTTCTGACGCATATATTCTAACAACCTTTGTTGCTCAGCAGCCAATAAAGGATCATTAATTTGCTGGCGTTGATAATCTTGTTTTTCTTTTTCTTTCTCCGGGTCTTTAGGCTTGCTCTGAAAACTTGTTGACATGGAAATATTAGCATTCGTTAAACGACCAATTTTAAAATCGCTGCCCTGCCAATGCATTTGGTTAATACGTCTACCTGCATTATCTAATCTATACGGATCGATATTACCACCTGCGGTTATACTTATTTTTTCAAAGAGGTTGGTTCTAAAACTTAGGTTAAACGGTTGTAAACGTAAAGAATCTGCAAAAAAGTTATACGCACTGGTGACACTTAAACCATCTATTAATCTTACCTTTCTATCTTCGGCAGCAGTTGCTGTATCGCCATCTTTCGCTTTTTTGGCTCGCACCTTCATTTCAAGGTTATTATCAAGGCCAAAGTTAATACCGCCAAAACGACCTTCCCCATAACCACTATATACATTACCAAAACCCAACTCACCGAATCGCCTGATAGTACCGCTGGTATCTGTCTGCATAGAGTAGTAATACTTGCGTGACAAATCGGGACGGTAGTTGACACTAAACGTAGGCCTCATTACATGACGTATGGCTTTTACATTGCCTTTACTAAAATTAAACGTACCAAAAACGCTGGTGTTAAATGATAGACCAAAACTTGCCTGATGATCAATATAAGCTCCTTTTGTGGTAGTAGATTCCAATGTATCCAAAACATCGTTCCATGTATAGCGGGTACGTTTATTAGCAACAATATTTGAATAAGAAATGCTAGGTGCTACTTGTACGGCACCATTAGCAATAGAAGGCAATGCTACGGTAATAGGTATATTGTTTTGCATTCCCCATTGTAGCGTATCGTACAAATGTGCAAAGAAAGACTTTCCATATACTTCTTTCGAATTAACGGTATCATTAAATGTTACAGCGTTTCTAAAGTTTCCTTGGTAAGCAATACTTAACTGATGGTACCATTTTTTAGGTCCTGAATAATCTTCCTTTTGAAAAGGATAAATATTACCCATAGAGAAAGCTATATCCGGTAAACCAATAGTAACCTGATTGGTTTGGTTATTTTGCTGGTGGTTACCACTTACGGTTAAGTTAAACGGTTTATCGGCCCAGGCTTTTGTATAGGTAATAGATGAACCCATATTACCATTCAAATTGGCTTGTGTATTATTGGGAATATTTTGATTAAACCTAGTTGAGCTGGCATTCACACTGGCATTAAAAGTTGTACCGGGCCTTGAACGTGGATCGGTAGCATGCGACCAAACAATAGAATAGTTATGTTGGGCACTATAGTCCGCATCGCCTTTAAAAGCATTTTTGGTAAACCTGTAGCCCAAATTAAAACTACCGGAGTAACGATAACGTTTACGGTAAGTTGGGTTAACATTTAATGACCAACCACCGTAAGAATAAATATCACCGGTAACACGAGTATCCCAGTAATCATTAATAGCAAAATAATAACCACCGCCGGATAAACCTATACCCCATAAATCGTTTGTTTCAAACGAAGGCATAATAAAACCTCCCCTACGGCCTTTGGTTAAAGGGAAAAAGCCGAAGGGTAAATAAATAGGTACCGGTACATCTTCAAACTCCGGATGTACGGGGCCTGTTACCGCCAGCTTTTGGTTAACCAGTTTTAATTTTCCGGCCCTGAAACCAAAGTGCGGATGATCTAAATTACAAGTGGTGAAAAAACCTCTTTTGGCAAAAGTGGTAGCAGCATCTACTTTCTTCGCATCTTCCATATGTACAAAAAATCCACCTTGTTCACTAATGGTGTTTTTTGTAAGTCCCTTTTGGGTTTTAAAATTATACCTTATCGTATCACTATTAAATTCGTTTTCGCTTTGTTTAAAATTGGCATAATCTGCGGTACTGCCGGTAGAATCAACGGAGCGTACAGCCGTTAAAACATTTGTGGCTTGGTCTATTTCAACAGTAGGTGCTGTTAAGGTTATATCGGTATATTCTGTTTTGGTTTTGCCATACATTTTTATTTTTTTTGTCGACATCAGTATAACCACCGAGTCTTCAGCAAAATAATTAACCGGAGCTGAGAGTGTATCTTTAGAAAGTTTTAACGAAAAGCTGTCAACCACCTGCACTTTTGTACTATCTAGTATATTATTACCAGGAATTGTATCGGAACGTTCAAACTTAATTTTTGAAGATGTATCAATTTTTACCGGTGGAATGGTGTCGCTTAAATTTGTTAAAGGACTGTAAAAATTTGGTACAGATGTATGGAAAGCAGATAGGTTCCACGTTACTGAACATATTAATATTAGTGTCAGTGTGGCGGAAAAAATATTTTTTACATTAAATTTGTACGGTTGCAGCATACAGTAAAGCAGCAAATGTAAATGATTAGTTCTTAAAGAAATTGTGAAGATTGAAAATAACCCTTTAAATTATTATAATTTTAGCCTTTATACAATATATAACACAGGCAAGAATTTACTAAAAATAACTATCCTTTCATGAAGTCCATTTTAAAATACTCAACCCTTATCCTGATTTTCTTTGGCCTTGTTTCCTTTATTAATAAAAATCACGACGATAGCCTTCCTTTGGGCAAGTCGGCTATTAAGAAAATAATAATAGACCCGGGCCATGGCGGTATTGACCCCGGTGCAAAAGGTACATTTTCTACTGAAGCCCAGGTAAGTTTGGCTGTTTCTTTAAAATTGGGAAAAGCTATTCAGAAAGAATTTCCAGACCTGAAAGTTATTTATACCCGTACAACCGATGTTATGGCGGGTAACAAACCCGACATGAACTCAGGTTTGCGTTACCGTGCCGATTTGGCCAACTCCTCCGGTGCCGACCTTTTTATATCTGTACACTGTAACTCGGCCGGTAAAAAAGCCGGCGGCTGGTACGAAAAAGTAGTGGTTGATAAAATTGCCCATACCAAATATGTAGGCAAAGGCAAAAACAAAAAAAAGAAAACTTACTATACCTATAAATACGAAAACGTTTACCGTGAAAACAAGGCCCGTGGTACCGAAACCTATATTTGGGCTACCAGCAAAAACGACGACAAATTAAAATCACTTACTAAAAACAATGAGTTTTACGGAGAGATTGATTCTACATCTAACCTGGAACTCCCTGATCCTTCCGATCCGGTAGAAATGGCCCGTATGTTAGTTTACGCTAACAACTATTTTCACAAAAGCCTTTCCCTGGCCGATTTTATTGAAAAAGAATTTAGTGCCGTTGGCCGCGTAAGCCGTGGTGTAAAACAACGTAACGATAAAGGTATTTGGGTTTTACAAGCAACCGGTATGCCAAGCGTACTAATCGAAATTGGGTTTATATCCAACACCGAGGAAGAAAAATATATTAATAGCGAAAAAGGTCAGGACGAAATTGTGGGCAATGTAATTAATGCGCTAAAAAGTTACAATGCCCGATTGGAGGCCCGCAACCAATCGTTAGAAGAAAAGAAAAAAGCATTTTAACAACAATCCCTTCTTAAAAATAGTAACAGCCGGTATGCATAATGCAATAATTATGTTACCGGCTGTTTTGCTACTAGCAACTTCTGTTGCGTCGCACTCTTGTACGTCCTGTAATTCTATTCGGCATTTGGCAATACTGCCGTTAATTGTTACGGGGTGATGGCGTTGAATAGTGAATAGTTAATTGTGAATTCACTATTCACTATTGACTATTCACCTACCGACTCTCGGTCTTTCCGACTTTCGGACTTATTTGCTCATTAGCGATATGCAGTACAAGAGTGCGACGCAAGGGACGATCATCTGTGTTACTACTGCTGGTAACAAAATAAAAATCTCCCCCAATTAACATTTAACAAATAACTACTAACCCTTCCACCCTGCCAAGTTGTTCACATACGTGTATGAAAATTTGCAAGGCTTTGAATAAGGCATGTTATCTTTGACATTCAATATTATAACTGCACTGTTATGCTTAAAATTGGTATTTTAGGAGTAGGTCATTTAGGAAAATTTCATTTAAACAACTGGCAGGAAATTCAAGGCGTTGAAGTCGTGGGTTTTTACGATCCGCATGACGAAACCGCCAGTCAGGTTGCTGAAAAATACCAAATACCACGTTTTCTAGATGCCAATGCATTATTGGATGCGGTTGATGCCGTTGATATTGTAACCCCAACCAATCACCATTTTGAATGGTGCGAAAAAGCCATAAAAAAAGGTAAACATGTTTTTGTAGAAAAACCTTTGGCAAATACCATGACGGAAGCCAGAGAGTTGGTTAAACTGGCTAAAGAATCGAATGTAAAAATTCAGGTAGGCCATGTAGAAAGATTTAACCCGGCCTTTTTAGCCTTGAAAGATGTAACCTTAAACCCCATGTTTATTGAAGTGCATCGTTTGGCACAATTTAATCCCCGCGGAACTGAGGTAAGTGTGATACTTGATTTAATGATTCATGATATTGATATTATATTAAGTATTGTAAAAAGTTCGGTAAAAAATATATCGGCAAGTGGTGTGGGTGTATTAACCGACACGCCGGATATTGCCAACGTACGCATAGAGTTTGACAATGGTTGTGTGGCCAACTTAACCAGCAGCCGTATTTCTATGAAAAAAATGCGGAAGCTGCGCATTTTTCAAAAAGATGCTTACATAGGCGTTGATTTTCTGGACAAGAAAACAGAGATAATTAAGCTTAAGCAACCAAGCGACGTAAATGTTTTTGCGTTTGATATAGATACCAACAATGGTAAAAAAACAATAGCAGTTGCTAACCCTCCGGTGCCGGAAGTAAATGCTATAAAAAAAGAACTGGAAGCTTTCCGTGATGCGATTGTAAATAACCAAAAAACAATTGTATCGGAAATTGATGGCTTAATGGCAATGGATGTGGCACACCAGATTTTAGAAAAAATTGGCGATGCCGTTATTGCACGTTAATGGCCGTACGCAACAAAATATCTTTAGGCTGGTACCTACTTACAGATTACCTCACCGCTTTTTTAAGTTGGTTATGCTTGTGTTTATTTATGCCCCGTTATTTGGCGGCTAACGGCGAAGATATTTTTTTATTTAACTGGCTAAGCTGCTTGATTATAGTACCATTAGGTTGGTTATTAATTTATGTTTTAGCAGGCACTTATCAAACCTTGTATAAAAAATCGAGGTTAGAAGAGTTTTCGCTTACATTTTTTTCCAGTCTTTTTGGTGCTATTATTTTCACCTTCATTCTTATATACTCAACCGAAGAATATAAAACCCGCGACCTTTTATTTATTATTTGTCTGTACGGTTTTTTGCATGGTATAATAACCTTTGCCGGACGCTGGTTTATATTAAATCTTGTAAAAAAACAACTGCTAAAAGGATATGTACGTTTTAATACTTTAATGATTGGCGACCAGGCCAATGCCATGCAGGTACTAATGCAAACCCGAAAAAACTTGTTAGATGGCGGTTACCATTATATTGGTTTTATTAAACCCGAAAATACGCCGGGACAAACGGCACAATTAAACCAACACTTACCACAATTAGGTGATATAGAAAATGTAGAAGAATTAATTGACAAACATAATATAAACCTGGTAGTACTGGCTGTAGAAAAACATGAAAAGCCTTTATTACAACAACTAATAGCTCGTTTAAGCGAGAAGGATATTGATATAAAAATACAATCTGATGTACTAGACATCTTATCCGGATCGGTAAAAACAATTAATGTATTGGGCGATACATTGATTGATGTACGTACAGATTTAATGCCTAAATGGGGATTACATATTAAAAGACTGACAGATATTTTTGTTGCATTGGTTGCCGGTATTATTCTGTTACCGCTTATGTTGTATATAGCCATCAGGGTAAGGTTTTCATCGCCGGGTAGTATATTTTTTAAACAGGAACGTATTGGATATAAAGGCAAACCTTTTTATCTTTTCAAGTTCAGATCGATGTATGTAAATGCGGAAGAAAACGGCCCAATGCTATCATCGGATTTTGATGCCCGTATAACCAAATGGGGCAAAGTAATGCGTAAATGGCGCCTGGATGAATTACCACAATTATGGAATGTATTAATTGGTGATATGAGCCTTGTTGGTCCAAGACCTGAACGGCAGTTTTACATTGATCAGATTATTGAACGTTTTCCCTACTACCGTTATTTATTAAAACTACAACCGGGGCTTACCAGTTGGGGCATGGTACAATTTGGCTATGCAGAAAATGTAGAACAAATGGTTGAACGTTGCAAATTTGACTTATTATACCTGGAGAATATTTCGCTAAGATTGGATGCAAAAATTATGATACACACTTTACGTATCATATTTACCGGGAAAGGAAAGTAATTTTTATTGTACACACAACAAACTAGCACCGACTATACCGGCCGTTTCTGTACGTAGCCGGGTATTGCCTAAACTTACCGCTAGATATTTATTATTAAGCGCTAATGTTATTTCTTCGGTGGTAAAATCACCTTCAGGGCCTATTAACAAGATGGTTTCACCTTGGGGTATTTCAACAGAAGTAATGCTTCTTTTTTCTTTTTCTTCTTCGCAGTGTGCTATTAATTGTAAAGTAGCTTGAGTATTTTCAATAAACTTATCATACAATACCGGTGCTTGTAATTTGGGTAACCATACCTGTTGCGATTGTAACATGGCGCTTATACAAATGGTTTGCAGCCTATCAAAGCGGAACTTATCTTTTTCGGTACGTTTAGTTAATAGAGGGGTAATAATACTAACACCTATTTCAGTAGCTTTTTCTAAAAACCACTCCCACCGACTACTGTTTTTTAGTAAACCAATGGCAATATGTATTTGATGGGGATTAGCCGGCGTAAAACTAGCTTCTACCACGGAAACGGTACAATGTTTTTTATGTGCATCAGTAATGGTACACTTCAGTAAATGCCCTTTACCATCAGTAAGGTTAATAGCTTTTCCGCTATCCATTCTTAATACCTGTACAATATGTTTACTGGTATCTTCATCCAGTGTAATTTGTTGTTGGCCTGCTGTATAATTATTGCAATAAAAAAACGGAACCGACATTATGATAGAAATTACATTTAGTTAGTGCTGTAACATTTATTAAAACGGAGCAGCATCGTCATCATCCATATTCATATTATTCATTCTGCTACCAACCTGAATACTTAGTGATGCACCATTACCGTCACCATTATCAACCGGTTTCCAATCGCCGGCAGGCAAACCAATACTTTGGTAAGGATCATCATCCCAGTCCACAAACTTTTGAATATGTAATAATGCTTTCAACTTTACTGTTTCCAAAGAACCATTACGGTGTTTGGCTATTTTAACCTCTGTAAGTCCTTTGGTGTTTTCTCCTTCGGCACTTTGGGTAATATCATAGTAATCCGGACGGTACAGGAACATAACCATGTCCGCATCCTGTTCGATGGCACCCGATTCACGAAGGTCACTCAATTGCGGTACACGGCTACCTTCTTTTGAACCACGTTGTTCTACCGCACGACTTAACTGTGATAAGGCAATAATAGGTATGCTTAATTCTTTTGCCAGACCTTTAAGGTTACGGGAAATATTACTGATTTCCTGTTCACGATTGGTTGTTTTACCATCACCACCTGTACCGCTCATAAGCTGTAGGTAGTCGATAATGAGCATGCCAATATTATGTTTGTTTTTTAAACGGCGGCATTTTGCACGCAATTCAAATATATTTAACGCAGCAGTATCATCAATAAATAAGGGAGCCTGGGCCAAGCGTTGTATACCACGGGCATACAATTGTTTCATTTCATGCTCTTCCAATTTACCACGGGCAATTTTTTCTAACCATATTTCGCTTTCGGCAGAAAGTACCCTTTGTACCAACTGACTGGCGCTCATCTCTAATGAGAAGAAAGCAACAGGCGTAGGTTTTGTAGGATGCATTACTGCATAACGGGCAAGGTTTAAGGCAAAAGCCGTTTTACCTACCGCAGGACGTGCGGCCAGAATAATTAAGTCGGTATTTTGCCAACCGTATGTAACTCTGTCTAATTGAGCAAAACCGGAAGGCACACCGGTAATATCTTCATTTTTATGACGCAGGTCTTCAATACGCTGAATGGTTTTGATTAATACTGCATCAATAGGGTTATAATCTTTACGTAAGTGATTGTTGGTAATTTTAAACAGTTTTCCTTCGGCACTATCCAATAAATCAAATACATCTGCTGCATCTTCATACGCATCGGCAATTATTTCGCCACTGATGCGTATTAACTCACGCTGAATAAATTTTTGAAGAATGATACGGGCATGAGCCTCTACGTGTGCAGATGAAACCACCATGTTGGTTAAACGGGTAACATAGTACGCACCACCAACCATCTCGAGTTCGCTTTTTGAGCGTAACTCTTCTACTACCGTTAAAATATCTATGGGCTGACTTTTATCGGCCAGGCTTCGCATGGCTTCAAAAATGCGTTGATTGGCATCTACATAAAAACATTCTGATTTTAATATTTCTATCACCACATCAAAAGCGTTTTTTTCCAGCATGATGGCGCCGAGTACAGCTTCTTCTAAATCTTTGGCTTGTGGAGGAACTTTACCGTACACCATTGTACCCAGATCAATAGAAGGCTTACGTTGTTTTTGCTTGCGGTCTTTATTAAAATTAGAAAGATTATCCATTACTTATAATAGCGTAAAATATTAATACCATTAGTTTTCACCAATGACTTATGGGTAAAAAACCAGCCTTGTTGTAAGAAAAAAATTCTTTGTAAACCGTTTGTCGTTCCCCGAGTCAGGAAGCGAAATAAGGCCCAAAAATTATTAAAAAAAAATTTTTATTTATGCCCAAAAACTACATGTAATTAACAGGATATCCACATTTTGAGTTTGGACATAAACATTAGCCGTTTACCCTACTGTATAACAATCTTTTGAAGAAAAAGATGAGTAACAGTAGGATTTTTTTTTGTTTTGCGTGAGGGATGGAAGCGGCATCCTTTTGCGAAGGGTGGCAAGGCAGCGCAGGGCAAAAGATACAGCGTACAGCCCGGCCCCACATAAATAAAGGCGCCTCTGAAAGCGCCTTTATTTATGTGGGGACACGCCCTATTAAAAAAATTAAAAATCATATTCCCGGCGCATCATATTCCATCTTAAACCCACTGTAATGATGGAAGTGTTGTCTTCCATAATAGGTCTTGTTTTTGTTTCTAAACGACGTAACACCACACTGGCATCGATAAACATATTTTGCAATACTTCGTAAGATGCTAACAAAGAACCGTAGAGCACATTTGTTTTCCAACCGGAGCCAATTTTGTAACCATAATCACCTGTACGGAACGGTGGACGATTGGGTAAAAATATATTGCTGCCAAAACTTTGGGCACTTGAATCACGGCCTTGTGTGTAGGCAATTAATTTTCCGGTGATCATTAATTTAGGTATGGGTTGGTAACGCAGTATGCCAATTACCTCGCTAAAGTTGGCCATTAAAGGATGTGCCAACGGTTGGTTATAATGTGTATAGTTAGCCACAGAATCTCGGTGCGAATAAGTGAAGGGACGTACTCGATTATACTCCACTTGAAGGTCTAAATTTTTAATAGTAAAGGCATCAATATATTTTACACCGGCTTGTATGCCCCACTTGTTGGCCCACCAACCATTGTTGTCTTTTAATTCGTTTAACTTAAATTCATCTAACAATAACTGTCCGTATAGTTGTACTTTTTTTGCAACATTGGCTTTAAAATCAATACCGGCAAGCGCATTGTCTTCGCTACCATTTTGTTGCTCAACCGAACGATAAAATATTACCGGGTTTAAATAGCCAAATTCAAAACGGTTTTCGCGACCAAACACAACACCTTCGAACAAACCTACATTTAACCATTTGGTTACATTAATATCCAGGTGATGAACGGTTGCATATTTTTTACCCAATAAACGGTCGCCACCACGTTGGTAAGCGTTGTTTAACTCCATAAAAATGTTTTGGTAGTTAAACTTCCAGATGCGGGTATTAAGTTTTAAGAAAAGATTGTTATTACCAAAATCGCTAAGGAACAAACTACGATGGCCATTGCCGATAAAATGTTTGTCGTAACCAAAACTTACATCAATATATTTTGTAACGTTAAAGGTAAAGTAACCACGGGCATCAAAATAATCTACACCACCTGCGGCTTTAAAACGTTTGTAATAACCGGCACCCGACACGGCCTGCCTATCGGTAATAAATTGTTGTACATAACTTGGCGGACGCTCCTGGTTTTCGGTAACCATGGCGGTAAAGCCAATTTTGTTGGCAATTTTGCCACGAATACTTAAACCACGTGTATTCTGAAACAAACGCTGATTGTTATCGTTTTGTTTTGAAAGGTTAAGTTGAAGAATAGGATTGACGATTAAATCAAAATCCTTCACATGCACCTCGTAAAAGTTAGCCGGGGTTTTATAAAAAGTATTCCAGATATTTTTTTTGCTTTTGTATTGTTCCCGCTCTTCATCCGTTAACCATTCGGTATTATTCATGTAAAAGCTGCGCAGGTTGTATTTATCAACTGCCGATAAACTTTCCTGACCATATTTAGCCAGATAACTATTTACCCCGGAAACATTATACTTGCGACTATATGCCCTATTTTTGGAGTAATTGAGAACAGAATCATTTTGTGCTTTTATCTCAAGCCTTTCCAAAAAGGTGTTTTGTTTATCGCCCTGTTGCAAATAGGTAGTTTGTGCTACTGCAGCAGTTGGTAATAATAAAATTAAGGTTAGCCTTATAAGGCATTGCGTAAATTGCATGTTAGTTAAAATTATTGTACAGAATTATGCAAATATATTTGATTAAGCAAATACAGGTAGTAAACGAAGGCAAAACTATAATTGCCGATGTTTTATTAAAAGATGGACGCATTGAAAAAATTGCTCCACAGATTACCGCTACCTACGATAATGTTACAGAAATAAACGGCGAAGGAAAATACTTATTGCCCGGAGTAATTGACGATCAGGTACATTTTCGTGAGCCAGGGCTTACCCATAAAGCCAATATTTATACCGAAAGTAAAGCAGCAGTTGCCGGCGGTGTTACCAGTTTTATGGAGATGCCCAACACTTCCCCACCCGCTTATACACTAGAGCTATTGGAACAAAAATATAGTATAGCGAAACAAACCTCGCTGGCTAACTACTCGTTTTTTATGGGTACTTCAAACGAGAATGCCCAAGATGCATTAGCTGCCAATGCACACAAAAAAGATATTTGCGGTATTAAAATTTTCATGGGTTCATCAACAGGAAATTTACTGGTTGATAATCCGCTGACATTAGAAAAAGTATTTGGAGAAAGTGAGTTACTGATTGCTACGCATTGTGAGGACGAACGTATAATAAAAGAAAACCTTGCACGCCTGCAAGACGAAGGCAGACCATTAACAGCAAAAGATCATCCCATCATTAGAAATGATGAAGCCTGTTTTGAATCTTCTTTTTATGCTGTGCAATTGGCAAAAAAATACGACACACGTTTACATATTTTACATATTAGTACTGCTAAAGAGTTGCAATTATTTAGCAACATGTTACCATTAACAGAAAAAAGAATTACCGCCGAAGTATGTGTGCATCATTTACATTTTACTGCCGATGATTATGACCAACTGGGTAACCGCATTAAGTGTAACCCGGCTATAAAAGCGGCGCATAATAAAACAGCATTGTGGGAAGCTTTGTTGGATGACCGATTAGATGTAATTGCTACCGACCATGCACCACATACTTTGGAAGAAAAGGGTTTTGAACGCCTGCAAGATGGCAGCATTATTCCAATTCCCGGTAAAGAGTTTAGCGGCCATGCGGGTTTGCCACTTGTACAACATTCCTTGCCGTTAATGTTATCATACTGCCAGCAAGGAAAAATTAATATAGAAACAGTGGTACGCAAAATGAGCCATGCAGTAGCCGATTGTTTCCAGATTGAAAACCGTGGTTATATACGTGAAGGTTATTTTGCCGATTTGGTAATTATTGACATGAACAAACCTTTTACCATAGCCGCAGATAATATATTGTTTAAATGCGGATGGAGCCCGCTGGAAGGCACTACCCTACCAGCATCTGTTACGCATACTTTTGTAAACGGACATTTGGTTTATGGAAATGGTGTGTGGGATGAATCACAACAAGGACAAAGATTACGATTTAACAGGTAGTTTTATTTGGTTACCAGCTGTAGTTCCCTGATTGAGCTTCTGTTGCGATCCGATAGGATCGGGATTTAATTTATTTCCTGTGGAAATGAATTAAATATTCACCCTTGTACTTTCTGTTCGCTAATCAGCTGAGCTAAGTCTGAAAGACGGAAAGTCCGAAAGACCGTTTTGTCAATTGTCCATTGTCACTTGTCAATTTAGCTCTCTCCTATGAACTATAAACCATGAACTATTAACTAAATAACACATGCAGATAGACAATATATCATTCAACGACATTTCTATCTTTAATCAGGAAGAAGAATTTTCTATTTTTCATAAACTAAACTTTACCCTTACTGCCGGAGGTAAAGAATGGTTGCGTTATTACTTTAACAAACCGCACAACGACATTGAACGCATAAAAGGAACACAAACTATTATACGCACGTTAATGGAGCATGTGCAGGAATGGCCTACCCAAATTAGTAATGGTACGTTACTGGTAATGGAAAAGTTTTTAGACTATTCACTAGATACAATAAGTGCCCGTTTACATTTTTTAAATGCCTACAGTTACCGTTTACTGCACAGTGCCGATTACTCGATGGTAAAATACTCCATTCCTCATTTTGCGGACTTTTTTAAAGGACTACAACAAATTTATCAGTTATTAAAGGATGTAGATTTACCAAAAGCCATTAAAATATACATTGACCGCATTGGGCAAATATTAAATCATGAATCTTTTATAAAACTGGCTCATCTTCCAAAAAATCAAACCATCAGTATTAGGGAAAATTTACAAGCGGCACATTATATTAAAGATCCGGGCAGGGCCTATACAAGAGAACTGATAGATATATTTTACCGACTGGATGCCTGGTACGCAATGGCAAAAGCCGTAAAAACTTATGATTTATCTTTCCCTGAATTTATTGAACAAGAAACTCCATTAATAGAAGCCAAAGGATTGTATCATATATTACTACCAAAGCCGGTACCCTATGATATGCAAATGAATCCGGCAAATAATTTTATTTTTTTAACCGGTGCAAACATGGCCGGTAAAAGCACTTTAATAAAATCTGTGGGGGCTGCTGTATTTTTAGCGCATTTAGGTATGGGTGTGCCAGCCAAAAAATTAACGCTTACCCTATTTGATGGTTTAATAAGTAATATTAATGTAGTAGACAATATTACCAAGGGCGAAAGCTTTTTTTATAACGAAGTACAACGCATCAAAAACACCATCACTAAAATAAACAACAAAAAAAAATGGCTGGTATTAATTGATGAATTATTTAAAGGCACCAATGTACAGGATGCTATGAAATGTTCGCTGGCTGTAATAAATGGTTTACTAAAAATTAAAAACTCCTTATTTATTCTATCAACCCATTTATACGAAATTGGTGATGAGCTAAAAGATAACAAAGCGATTACCTTCCGTTATTTTGAAACTGATGTAACGGGTGAGCAACTTTCCTTTAGCTACCAGCTTAAAGAAGGTATAAGCAACGACCGGATTGGCTATGTTATTTTAAAAAGAGAGAAAGTGGTAGAGATGCTGGAGAATATAGGCCAAGAAAATTAGATAATGAGATAATTTGCCAATTCGACAATTATGTAATTAATAAGCATAACTCAACGACAACATTAAACAATAAACATTCAACTTTAAACTTCTACAGTTGATGGGCTGCCCGATTGGCAGGAGTAGCTACAACGAAGTGTTGGCCTATGTGTGTTGGCGTTGTACTACTGCAGAAAGCGGGGACTGTAGCTGACCGGAGTTACCAATACTGACAGCCCCAATACTCAATTATTAATTACTAATTTTTAATTATTAATTAATAAATTCTATCTTCAATTTATGCTTGTAAAAATTAACGGCAGTGCCGTTTACGGCGTAGATGCTATACCTATAACCATTGAAGTTAACTGGATGAACAGCGGGAAAGACCCCATGATTGTGGGCTTACCGGATAGTGCTGTGAAAGAAAGTTTGCAACGTGTTGAAAGCACTATTAAGACCAACGGATTTGATATGCCCCGCACCAAAGTGGTGGTTAATATGGCGCCTGCCGATATTAAAAAAAGTGGTACTGCTTTTGACCTTCCTATTGCACTAGGTATTTTAGCGGCAACAGAACAAATAGAAAACATTGAGGCATTAAGCCAATATGTAATTATGGGTGAGCTGAGCCTTGATGGTGAAATAAGACCCATTAAAGGAGCCTTACCCATTGCCATACAAGCACGAAAAGACGGCATGAAAGGTTTGATTGTACCAACAGCAAATGCCCGGGAAGCCGGCATGGTAAACAACCTGACAACTTATGGAGTAAAAAATATTAAAGAGGTTGTTGATTTTTTTGAGAATAACGAAACAGGTTTAACACCTGTTGTTGTTAATACACGTGATGAATTTTATTACTCGCAATACGATTTTGATTTTGACTTTGCCGATGTAAAAGGACAAGCCAACATTAAACGAGCTTTAGAAATTGCTGCCGCAGGTGGACATAACGCTATTTTAATTGGGCCACCGGGTGCAGGTAAAACAATGCTTGCAAAACGCCTACCGACAATACTACCTCCGTTAAGTTTACACGAAGCATTAGAAACAACCAAGATACATTCTGTTGCCGGTAAGTTACCTGAAAATGCTACATTGGTTTCTAAACGTCCGTTTAGAAGTCCGCACCACACTATTTCTGACGCCGGATTAATTGGTGGCGGCAGCGTACCGCAACCCGGTGAAATATCTTTAGCACATAATGGCGTTTTGTTTTTAGATGAGTTACCCGAATTTAAAAGAACGGTATTAGAGGTAATGCGTCAACCGATGGAAGAAAGAAGGGTGACTATTTCCCGTGCAAAAGTGGCATTGGATTTTCCGGCAAGTTTTATGCTGATTGCATCGATGAACCCCTGCCCTTGTGGTTTTTATAATCATCCTGAAAAAGAGTGTACCTGCCCTCCCGGTGCGGTACAAAAATATTTGAATAAAATATCAGGGCCGTTATTGGATAGGATTGATTTACATGTGGAAGTAACACCGGTACCTTTTAGTCAATTATCGTCCCTTGAAAAACAAGAAAACTCTGCCCTAATACGTGAAAGAGTTATTGTTGCCCGTGAGTTGCAGGCCGAACGTTATAAAGACACACCCGGCACTTATAACAATGCACAAATGAGTAGCAAACAACTGAAAGAAATTTGCATCATAGATACAGTTGGACAAAACTTATTAAAAGCTGCGATGAACAAACTTAATCTATCAGCAAGGGCATATGATAGAATTTTAAAAGTATCCCGCACTATTGCAGATTTAGCCGGCAGTGAGAATATTAAAGCAGAACATTTGGCAGAAGCCATACAATACAGAAGTTTGGATAGAGAAGGTTGGGCAGGATGATTTTTTAATTATGTAATTTTTAGTTTTTTATTTATACTTGTATAACATTAAACTACATAATTATGAAAAAAGCACTAGCCATTATCTGTTTGGCCACTTTTATGACGGCCAGTTTTTCTGCTTGTAAAAAAAGTAAAAGAGACTTAGAAAACTACACTTGTGAACAATTGGAAGATGCAATGATTGATGCCGCAGACAAATACTCGGACAATTCAAATTTATCTAATTGCCGAGCTTACAGAAGATCTTTAGAAGATTTGAAGACAAAAGGCTGTTACAGTTATTATGATGAATCTTCTTTAAATGCATTAATAAGTACTTTAAGAATAGCATGTCCATAATAAAATAAAAGCCCGCAAAATTGCGGGCTTTCATTTTATTATAATTTCTATTTTTTTCGTTTCATCCAAATGATCAGCACAATTATTGCAATTAAAAAAGCGGCTGCACTTATTAGTAGGTTATTGCGTTCTTTTATCCTTTGCTTCTCACGTTCATTTTCTTTATAAATATTATAAATATCTGACACAATTCCTTTAGTATTGTCCAATACAATAGATCCCGTTTCTACAACATTTTTTACATCATTCTCCAGTTTCCTGCTATGATAATAAGTTCGCCACGAAGGGATTGCTATTTTTTCTTTTCGTAACAACGGCTTTAACTCCTCCTTTTTTTGCTGTATGTTATACTGATCGTCTCCACCATATTGTAATGCAAACTCATAAGCGACATATGCATGTTTTATTGACAATTGAGTCGCATATAAATCACCTAATTCATTAAAAACACTCGCTAAGATAGCATCTGGAAAAGGTGTAAAAGGAACTCTTTCCTGTAATTGGTATTCAATATCCCATGCTTTTTCTGTGAGAGCTTTACTTATAGGCGACATTAATGTTACACCTGTTTGTAATACGCTATTATTAAGTAACCAATGATTGTCTTTTGCTAAATATAATTTCGCTTCCAGTATTTTAACATGTACCCATTCACTTCCATTGTGGGATTTTGGGTTAATTACAATACTTTTCTTTATAAATAATAAAGCCGAATCATTTTTGCCGGTTAATTCATAAGTAGTACCTAAGTTAGCCGCTACATTATAATCCTGAGGATTTGCCTTTTGCAATCTTCTTAATATTGTTAAAGCTTCATTGTATTTACCTAAATATGCAAGATTCACCGCTATATCTGATTGAATATCCACATTATAATCAGTGAGATTATTTAAATCGTATTTCGCAATAAATTCTTTAGCAGATGTTATATCTGGACTATCATAAAATCCAGATAGCGGATCTGACCTTTCTGTTATCTTACCGCTCTTATTAATATGAGTTTCATTATAACAAGCTATAGCAGCAAAAAATGAAAAAGATTTTAGTATAAAAACTAGCGTAATTCTCAGCATATTATTGTTGGTTTAACGGTTAGAGAACTTTTCCAATTATTCCATAAATTATACAAAAAAGGTGGTTATTACACCACCTTTTAATTTTTTATTTCTTCAAACTATTCTCCCACTACCGCACCACTACCATACACCTGATCCTTATATCTTAACGAAGGCGAAGGAATAAATTTACCCAAACCTAAGTTTGGCCATTTTTCATCTACCGATTGTATTGTTTGTTCATCAGCCACAATAATATTGGGCCAGTCGCGGTAAAAATCATCCAACTCTTTTGTTTTAATAGTACCGTCTAAACCCATACAGGCAAAGGTTTTACCTGGTTGTTGGGTAGAGGGTTGTTCAAACAAAAAGTTATCGCGGCGTGGATCCATATTATTACAAAAACGCCATAACGCTGTTGGTATATCATGTGCATTTACGGTATGCTCCACATATAAAATCATTTTAACTCCTTCCATTTGTGGTGCTGCACATAAGTGTTGATGTAATGCTTTTATATGGCCTTTTTTATTTTTTTCTACCGATACAATAATGCAGGATATACCTTTAGCCAACAAGCTATCGTTAATTTGTTTTACCTCGGTAAACTGTTGCAACAATGCTTCTTTGTTGTTTATTTGTTTAATATCAATATTGGCGTATTGTTCATTAATTTCTTCTTCCGTCTTTTTTGTACCGTCAATACACATTTTACCGCCAAAGCCCATTTTACTACAACTATGATCCAGTACATCCATTGGCCCTTGCGAAAAATAAATATCCTGTGCCGGGTTAAGATTACTAAACACGTAGCGGCTTAACGCTTCATAGTTCGTCAGTGGTGTTTCACCATCACTCACTACCAATATTTTATTAAACATCATTTGCCCGGCACCCCACATGGCATTCATTACTTTTTGTCCCTGGCCGGCATATTCTTTTGCTATTTTGCTAATTACCAAATTATGAAACACACCTTCAATCGGCATATCCATATCCACCATTTCAGGCACCATGGTCATTTTAATAGGTGCTAAAAATATACGTTCGGTAGCTTTACCTAACCAGGCATCTTCTTGTGGCGGTATACCAACAATTGTTGCGGGATACACCGGATTTTTTTTATGTGTAATAGCCGTTATATGAAAACGTGGGTACCAGTCAGGTAAAGAATAATAACCGGTATGGTCGCCAAAAGGCCCTTCCCAAATCAGTTCATCACTTGGCTCTACATAACCTTCAATAATAAAATCTGCATCCGCTGGTACTTCAATATCCGGTTGCGATATACATTTTACCAACTCCACTTTTTTCTTGCGTAAAAAACCGGCTAACATGTATTCATCTACATTCTCAGGCAATGGTGCCGTGGCCGAATAGGCATATGCAGGATCGCCACCTAGGGCAACCGCAACCGGCATACGTTTATTCAACTTTTTGTACTCGTTAAAATGTTTGGCCGATACTTTATGTTTATGCCAGTGCATACCAGTTAATTGCGGACCAAAAACCTGCATCCTGTACATGCCTACATTACGGGTATTATTGTTAGGGTCTTTGGTATGTATAATGGGCAAGGTTACAAACGGACCACCATCATTTGGCCAGCAAGTAATTACCGGTATTTTAGTAATGTCCGGGTTTTCCATCACCACTTCCTGGCAAGCGCCTCTACCCTTTTTCACCTTTGGCATCCACGATGCAAACTGGCTTAATTTAGGTAGTAATTTCAGTTTATCAATTATACTTTCTTTAGGCGATGCCAGTAACTTAAACAAAGCTTCAATATCTTTTGCCACATCATCCAAATGTTGCACACCCAATGCCATACACATCCGTTTATCACTTCCGTAAGCGTTCATCAGCACCGGAAAATCGTAACCAGTATTTTCAAACAAAATAGCTTTGCCACCACTGGGCTCTTTGCTCATTCTATCAGTAATCTCTGCTATCTCCAATACAGGGTTTACATATTCTTTCACACGTACCAACTCACCTGCTTGTTCTATTGCATCAATAAATGCTTGTTGATCTTTATATGCCATAACGTAAAAATTGCTGCAAAGGTAACTATAAGATGTCTGATTTAGGATTTCTGATGTATGATTTAGGATTTAAGCACTTATCTCATTACTACATACTTAATACTAAGTACTTTTTATGTTCCCAACTGTAGTTCCCTGAGCATCGTTCCTTGCGTCGCACTCTTGTGCACCTGTAACATTACTCACCATTAGGCAAAGTGTACCCCAATTTTAACATGGTACACAAAAACGAAACACAACTTTAAATGAGAATTTGTTTATTTAAAAGGAGAGTGATATTTGTGCTTATGCGATCCGGGTTCATAAATTAATCTAATAAAAGAACTAAACCTTTCGTGTTCGCGGCTTATGGGTATACCTGTAACAATACCCACCATTAATTGATCGGATATACCTAAACGCATTTGAGGCCTAATGGTCATATCAAAATCACCATTTTCAAAACTTTTATTAAACTCTACTCCTATAAAGTTTTTTGTACCGGGTATCATATAATGCGAACTGGCATTTACTTGCCAACTGGTATGAATATTATTATCAGAAAAATGTTTAAAAACAGCAGGTCCGGTATATAAAAGGGTATGCCAATTACTACCCCAACGTTTAGCTGTAACAAAAAAGGGATTATATATATTACCGGTAAATAGTTTATTGGTTTTATAACTTTTAAAATCGGTCATTTCAAATTCATGTATATAACCAACTGCCATACTTGTTTTTAGTTTTTCCGAAACAAAAAAAGAATATTGCGCCGCCAGTTTAATACTATTTAATTTACTACCCGGTGCATTAGTTATATTATTTGTAGGATAATAAAAGGAAAATGGCAATTCAATTTCTAAACCAAGTCTATTGATAGGTGCCCACTCATATTCCACTAATGCAGTATATACATCATAGTTATTTTTATCGGTTAAACCTAACCCAACATTCCACTCTTTTTCTCCTTTTCTTGCGCCTAAGTCTCTAATTAAATCAATATACAAAGGCTCGGCGTGTAAAACTTTAGCCGGTCTTTTTCTTTCAAACTCTTGAATATAAGTGCTATCAATTGATTCTTTTAACTCATGAATGGTTTGAGCCTGAGCCGAAAAGAAAAAAAATGAAATTGAAAGCATGATAATAATCCTACTCATAATTAAATACCTAAGCTTGTTTTAGTGATTTATGCAAAATAAAGATTAGTACTTAAAAGACTGGCATAATAATAGAAAATGTGAAGGAATATATTTAAACAAGGGTATAAAACATTTTATAACAAGCATTGGTGTATTGTAAATAAAAACTTTGAAGGTGTTATTGTTATTGATTTTGGCAGGAATTACCTAGGATGTGATTTGATATTTGGGGAAACTTTTAATTTTTAATTCATTGATTGGCGATATACCACAAATATCAAAACCTTAATAACTTCTTGTATTAAAGAATATCATCTAACAATTTATCCGCCAATGGAAGCCGTTACCATTGACATATAATAATTAGCGCAATGCAAAGACGTTATTAATACTATTTCTTTATTTGATAAGGCTTCAAAAGCATCTGCAGTTGTTATTTCATATTCATAAAACATCTTACTCCATTTTACATGCGGTTTCATTACTAACAGTTCTGCTCCGTCCTCATCTAACAGTATAAACGAGTCTTTAAAAAATCCTCTATGTTTAAAAACATAACCCTTTTCTACGGCATTAAAATAAGTTTGTATTACCACATCGCCGCTCCAGTTCATTTTAAATTCCAGTAGCACATTTTCGCCGTCCTTTACTTCAATAGTAGTACCCCAAAAACCTTTTGGTAACACTTCATACTCGGTAGTATTAGGCAGTGTTATTGTTGCATTAAACTTAAACCAACTTTTATAAGTTAGTTGTCCAATTAAGGTATAGTCTTTCGTTATATCAAAAACTAACTTGTTTGATTTGGCCTGGTAAACTGTCATAGTAATTTAATTTGGTGTTATGTGTTTGGTTACGCCTAACCCAAATATAAATTAAACTCGTCACAACATGTAAGTGCTGTTTGTTGATATATATTCTAATGCTCAATGGCTGCCCGATGCGCAGGGTTTAGTGCGTAACGCAGTGAAGCACCGGAGCGAAGCGGAGCCCGTAGCAGCGGGAACTGTAGCTGATTAGAATTACTACTGCTGAAAGCCCCAAAACAAGTGACAATGGACAAGTGACAATGGACAATTTAAAGATATACAATTTTCAACTGTCCATTGTCCATTGTCAATTAACTAAAGCTGGTTGCTGATGTTGCAAATAAGATAAAAACAGTTCCATGCCTTTGCGTTTACGTTCGTCTAAGGTGTAACTCAGGTGCAGGGTATAATATTTTTTCAGGTTGTAGTATGGGTATGGATGTGCGGCTACAATTTCATCAATATGTTGTAAGCCCAATGCATTGGCGGCATCAAATTCTTTAATAAAAGTTTCGGGCAATGGTTTTAAGCTAACCCAAGCTGCAAATACAAAGGGCAAGCCGGTAATGGCACGCCACTCCGAAGCCAGGTCGTAAATAAAAGTTGATTGACGGCGTTGCTCCAATGCCCTGTCGCCAATAACCAGTCCGGCCGTGGTTCCTTTTATCTGGCTGCGGTAAGTTTCGTCGGTAGCTAATATTAGTTTGGGGTTAATACCCCATGATTCCCGCATTAAAATTTTTAACAACGCTACGGATGATCGGCTTTGGTAATCCAGGTAAATAGTTTCAATTTCTTGCAAGGGAACTTCGCTAAACAAACAAACCGAAGCCACTTCGGTATCAGTGGCAATACAATGGTTGCCAATAATGTGATACTCTTTTAGTTGTGGTAATATAGCCACAGGCACCAAACCCAGGTCAATCTGTCCATCTATTAACATATTGGCCAGTTGCGAAGGTATTGCCTCCAGTAAATTTATTTGCTGTGATATAGGCTGCTGCTGCAATCCGTAAATTAAAGGGCGTGTATTCCGGTAACTTACAATTCCTACTTTTATTCTCTTGTCCAATTCAACTATTTTTGCAACCTCAAAGATAAAACAATAAGTATTCATGCAATTATCTTCTCTTACCGCTATTTCCGCCGTTGATGGCCGTTATCGTAAACAAAGTGAGCAACTAGATGCGTATTTCTCTGAGTTCGGGTTAATTAAGTACCGGATTGAGGTAGAAGTGCATTACCTGCTTTTTTTAGAAAAAAAGAAGTTTTTTAAAATTCCTGCTCCGGCAAAAAAAGCATTGAAACAATTGCTGGATGGTTTTACGGTAGAGCAAGCGCAGGCTATTAAAGATATTGAAGCCACTACCAACCACGATGTAAAAGCGGTAGAGTATTTTTTAAAAAATATTTTACAAACTAATGAGGCCGGCGAACTGGCCGAGTGGGTACACTTTGGTTTAACATCGCAGGATGTAAATAATAGTGCTGTTCCTTTATCGTGGATGAGAGCTATTGAACTGGAATATTTACCCACTTTATTAAACCTGAACAGCCATTTAAAACAACTGGCTACCGATTGGAAAAATATTCCCCTACTGGCGCATACACATGGCCAACCAGCCAGCCCTACAACTTTGGGTAAAGAGTTTATGGTTTTTGTTGAGCGTATTAATAACCAGATTGAACAATTTTTACATATTCCATTTACGGCTAAGTTTGGCGGTGCAACAGGTAATTTTAATGCACACCATGTAGCTTTTCCGCAATACGATTGGGTGAAATGGGGCAACGAATTTATTGCATCACTTGGTTTACAACGCCAACAGTTTACTACACAAATTGAACATTACGATAATTTAGCTGCGCATTTTGATTCCATTAAACGCATCAACAATATTTTGCTGGATTTATCTCGTGACGTATGGACTTATATTGCCTTTGAATACTTTAAGCAAAAAACCAAAAAAGGCGAAGTTGGCTCCTCTACCATGCCGCATAAAGTAAACCCAATTGATTTTGAAAATGCCGAAGGCAACCTGGGTATTGCCAATGCATTGCTGGAGCATTTAGCAGCTAAACTTCCGGTATCTCGTTTACAACGTGACCTTACCGACTCTACCGTGTTACGCAATATAGGTGTGCCATTGGCGCATACATTTATTGCCATAAAATCATTAGAAAAAGGCTTAGGTAAACTGGTAGTAAACAATGCAAAAATTAATGCCGATTTAGAAGATAACTGGCCCGTGGTTACCGAAGCTATACAAACCATTTTACGTAGAGAAAATTTCCCTAACCCTTACGAAGCGTTAAAAGAATTATCAAGAGGTAAAGATAAAATTGATAAAGCCGCTATTCACCAATTTATTGATAACCTTGACATAAAAGCTACTTTAAAAAAAGAGTTGAAAAAAATTACACCACAAAATTATATTGGTGTTATGGCTAAGTTTTAAATACTATAATAATATGTTTTGGGGGTGCCCGTAAATAAAAAAAGACGCAATCTATTGCGTCTTTTTTTATTTACGGTCGGGCTTTCTGTAGTAGTCCTCGTGGTGTGTAACGCAAACTACAGCTCGTACCTCGCCTTGTTTGCTAACACCCCACTGCGGGCTACTACTGCCAATCCCTCACCCATACACACAAAGTTTAAAACAAACACTCGTAAGATTTTTATCAATTATTTACTTTAAAAAGACATAGTCATATTAAATAAGTATTAATACCTAAAAAAATATCGTAAAAACACTATTTATTAAAAGCCATTGCTTAATTTTACGGTCACAAGCTAACAAATAGGTCTCACCAACCTACTACTTTCCTCCTACTTCCAGTACTCCTTTATTGAAAAATTATCAGTATAAACATATTAAACGCTGTTTACAAAGTGCCTATGTACTTGTGTAATTAGCCATATCCGTTATTTGTAATTTTTAATCTAAGCTCTAATAAAACTTAAAACACCATGAAAAAAACGCTACTCAGTAGTGCATGTTTACTATTTGCAGCACTTTCTCAAGCACAAACCCCAACTCAGCCCCAGTTTCCAAATGCTTGTTCCGGTATTGGTTATGCAGTATTAAACTCCCAAACAAATACCACTACCCGTTTATACAGTATTGCAGCAGGTGGTGCGTTAACGCAAATAGGTACTCCATTAGCAGCCCCGTCAGTAAATGCATTAGGCATGGATGGTCGTTTGGGCAAACGTTATTTATGGGGCATCAGCTCAGTGGTATCCGGTCCTGCTGTTACGGCAACATTATACCGTATTGGTTCTGATGCAAGCGAACAAAATATGGGTATCATTAATCCGCCTACAGGCGGTCTGTATCGTGCAGTAGCGGGATTAGCTGGTGACATGGATCCGGCAACAGGCGATTTTTATGTTCCTGCCGTAAGAGTAAATTCTATAGCACCGGCCAATTATACCTTATACATTGGCAAATTTAATGTAGACGCGGCTGTGGGTACCTCCATTACACCAACTTATACTGCTATTAACATTTCAGCAAGCTGTACACCCGCCTTTACAACATTTGTGAATGCCGCAGTTGCCTACGCTTTTGGTCTAGGGCCAGAACCAAGCGGTCTTTTTCAGGATTTAGCCTTAAGCCCCGATAAAACAAAAATGTATGGCTTTTTTGGTGTAGAAAATATATTATTCACTATCGATTTGGCCACTAATACTGCTACTTGTTTACCAGCACCTGCATCTAATCAAACATCAGGTTATACTGGTTGTACGGGAGCCAATACCTGCGAAATGGGGGGTATGTTCTTTGGTGCCGATGGTAAACTGTATGCACATCAGGTTGATAGAGGTCGTTTTTTTGAAGTAAACACAACGACAGGTGCACTTACATTACTTAGTGCTGCACTGCCTGCAAATATGCGTGGCGATGCTACTGCCTGTTCACCAATTGACGATATTCCTTTATCGGTACAATTGGTAAGTTTTGCTGCTACTGCACAAAACTGCGATGTGTTGGTTAAATGGACAACCGCATCAGAAGAAAATAACAGTCATTTTGAAATAGAAACCAGCAGCAATGGTACAAGTTATACAAGTGCAGTACGTGTTAATGGTAATGGCACCACCAATCAAACCAACAACTATGAAAAAAGCATAACCGTTAACCCGGGTGCTAACTACATACGTTTAAAACAAGTTGATATTGATGGTAAATCAACTTACAGTCAGGCTGTTAAAGTGCAAACAAAATGCGAACAAATATGGTCAAAAAACCTAACCGTTTTCCCTAACCGTTTAAATGGAGCTTCGCAGGTTAATATCAATGTTAGCACTGCCGAAAAAGCTAACCTTCAAATTGGTTTATACAATACGGCGGGCAAAAATGTACAAGCCTGGACAAAAGTAATTTTACCGGGTACTAACCAGCGTATTCCTGTACAAATCAACAATCTTCCGGCAGGTATTTATTTACTTTCTATTACCGATGAAAAAGGAAATAAACATACCGAAAGAATTATGGTTCAATAATATAGTCGCATCTTAACTAACTGTAAAAAAAGCCCCGGTTACACCGGGGCTTTTTTGGCCTGATTACTGTAATATATAGCCGTAAACGACATAAGCCATTATTAGCTTTTATTATTGTTTAACCTAAAATTAAAAAAATGAAAAAGTTATTACATACGCCCCTTGCCTTATTCGCAACCGTACTTATATTAATTTCAGGTTGCTCAAAAAATAATAACGATGTAGAAGAAGATGATAATAGAGTTGTAATACCCAATGGCATTTACAACGGTTACTTTTACAAACCCGGTATGGATACGGCTTTAATAACTATAACAGTTAACAACGGCAACTTTAGCGGTAGTAGCAATGCCAGCTATCCCATTATTTGTAATAGCAGTTTTGTAAACGCATCGCACAAAATAAGCATTACCAATAGTTGTGATAATAACGATAACATGGTTCCTGTTTTAAAAGGAGAATATGAATACTTTTTTGTAAGAAACCTTACATTTAAAATGTGGCGCACTGTAAATAATGTTACAGAAGAATATGTCGTAATACGTCAAAATTAATTACCAATAAATTTGTAAATAAAAAAGCCCCGTAATGCATTAACATAACGGGGCTTTTTATTCATTTATATCAGCAAACTTTATTACTATATATCTGCTTTATGTATTTCACTGGTAAAATGGAAAGTAATATCGGGGTTATTTGATATTTCGGTATTTAAAAACCATTCGCTTTGTGCCAAGTACACTACATGTCCGTCTTTATCTTCGGCTATGTTAGCTTGTTTAAAACGGGTAAACTCCAAAAGTTTTTTAGGGTCTTTACTGGTTAACCAACAAGCTTTGTAAAATGGCATACTATTAAAAGTTACCGATGCACCATATTCATGTAACAAACGGTATTGTATTACCTCAAACTGTAATTCACCTACACAACCAATAATTTTTTTATTACCACCAAACTGGGTAAATAACTGGGCTACACCCTCATCAGTAAGTTGCAACAAACCCTTTTCAAGCTGTTTGGTTTTTAATGGGTCTTTATTCACCACTTCTTTAAAAATCTCCGGCGAAAAAGAAGGAATACCGGTAAAGTAAAAATTCTCGCCTTCTGTCAACGTATCACCAATTTTAAAGTTCCCTGTGTCAAACAATCCCACTACATCACCTGCATACGCATCTTCAATAATGCTTTTATCACGGGCTAAAAATGAATAAGGGTTACTAAAACGTACATCCTTATCTAAACGCACATGGTGAAAATATTTATTACGCAAAAACTTACCGGAACAAACCCGTAAAAAAGCAATACGGTCACGGTGTTTGGGGTCTAAGTTGGCGTGAATTTTAAAAATAAAACCGCTCATTTTTTCCTCTTCCACGTCCAATTCACGGGTAGTTGTTTCGCGGCTACGTGGTGTTGGTGCAATACGTATAAAAGTATCCAACATTTCCTTTACACCAAAGTTATTAATAGCACTACCAAAAAACACGGGTGCTACAATACCTGCCAAATATGCTTCTTCATCCAACGGACCATTTACACCATCCACCAGCTCAACATCTTCCCGTAAAACGGCAGCATCCTTCTCGCCTACCTTTTTATCAAGCAAACTGTCATTAATATCACTAATCGATGTTAAATCCTCATCATCCTCCGTAGCTTTTGTATTGGCAGTAAACAAGCGCAGGTTATGATCGTACAAGTTATATACACCCTTAAATTCCTTACCACTGTTAATAGGCCAGGTCATTGGGTGTAACGAAATTTTTAATTCCTTCTCAATCTCTTCCAATAAATCAAAACGGTTTTTACCGTCGCGGTCCATTTTATTAATAAACACAATCACCGGCGTGTCACGCATTCTACATACTTCCATTAAACGTCGTGTCTGATCTTCCACACCGTTCACGCTATCCACCACTAATATTACACTGTCCACCGCCGTCAGCGTACGATATGTATCTTCCGCAAAATCCTTGTGACCGGGTGTATCCAGCAGGTTAATTAAAATACCATTGTATTCAAAACTCATTACCGATGTAGCCACCGATATACCACGCTGCCTTTCAATCTCCATAAAGTCAGACGTAGCATGTTTTTTTATTTTATTGCTTTTTACGGCACCGGCAATTTGTATAGCCCCACCAAATAACAGAAATTTTTCTGTCAAAGTAGTTTTACCCGCATCCGGGTGACTAATAATGGCAAAAGTTCGCCTGCGCTGTATTTCGTTGTGATATTTCATAAAGGTGGCAAAGGTAAGGCAGAAATAATATTTATTGCGTCTGAATCCTATTAGAATGATTCATAGTTCATTGTTAGTAAATAAACGCTTTTTTGCCCTAAACCTTAAAGCTTACACCCTATACCTTTTCCTACTTACAACTTATTACTTAAAACTTACAACTCATTAGGGGCTCTCAGCTATAATAATACTAATCAACTTCAGTTCCCGCTTTCGGCTATACCTCCGCTACGCTACGGTGCCGCTTCAATCGGGCAGCCCTTCACCGGTATATCATCATTCATCTTTTTTACCCCACCATCAACTATGAACCATGAACTATGAACCATTAACTATTAACTTTTCCCTTTATCGATTTTAGCCTTTCCTTCAACGAGTTAATTTAGCGGCACCATCCTTTACAGTTAGCTTAGCATGCTAAAACAAACTTTATGAAAGTAGTCCTTACCACATTAGCATCAATTTTACTACTGGCAACCGCCTGTAAAAAAAGCAAAGATGATCCGGCACCCAACCCAGATATCATTTACAAAACTGTTAGCGAAACTTATAAAAGTTATACAACACGTCCTACGCCAAGCGACAGATTTGAATATGTAGGAGGTATTTATGAAGAGACTCCAAAAGTATCGCTTGGAATTTTAATGAGCTGGGAAACCAACCCCAATGGCATGTATATGTACCCTAATAACCGAAAGGGTGGATTAGCCGTTGCAGAACATGGATTAATTAAAGCCCTTGGAGCTAATACTACCATTGATGCTTCTTCACAAAACTGGCGCTACGACGCTGCCGCAATTAGCTACGATTATGTAACTAATACAACCGACTCCAAAGGCGATTTAGCCGGCAAAGGCGATAAATACATTGGCTTTAATACCATTCAAGACGATAAACGTTATTATGGCTGGGCTAAAATAAATGTATCGGCCGATGGCAGAACCGTAAAACTAATAGAATATGCCGTGCAGAAAAAACCTGAAACGGCCATAAAAGTCGGCGAAAAATAGTTTCATTCATTAAACCAACCTAAGGTTAACCTTAAAAAACAATCGCACAAAAAAGCCCCGGTTTAAACCGGGGCTTACTATTTTTAATCAATAATATTAGTCTTTAATAGCGGCAATACCTGGTAAAGTTTTGCCTTCAAAATACTCTAACATTGCACCGCCACCGGTTGACACATAACTTACTTTATCGTTAAAGCCAAATTGGTTAACCGCAGCAACACTATCGCCACCACCTACTAAACTAAACGAACCGTTTTGGGTTGCTTTAGCAACAGCCGTTGCAATAGCTTTAGTACCTGCCTGAAATTTTTCCATTTCAAAAACACCCATTGGGCCGTTCCATAAAATAGTTTTAGATGCCATAATAACTTTTACAAAAGCTTCAGTGGCTTTTGGTCCAATATCAAGGCCCATCCAACCCTCAGGTATATTGTCAGATGCAGTTGTATCAGTATTAGCATCAGCGGCAAATTTATCGGCAATAACCGAGTCCTCCGGTAAATGAATATTTACATTTTTTGCAGCGGCTTTTTCTAATAATGCTTTAGCCGTATCTAATCTATCTTCTTCGCATAACGAAGAGCCAATGCTACCACCTTTTGCTTTGAAAAAAGTATAAGCCATACCGCCACCAATTATAATGTCGGTTGCTTGTTCTAATAGGTTTTCAATTATTAAAATTTTGTCAGATACTTTTGCCCCGCCAATGATGGCTGTAAAAGGTTTTTCTGAACTGTTTAATACTTTTTCAGCACTGCTTACTTCGCCTTCCATCAATAAGCCAAACATCTTTTTATCGGCCGAAAAGTATTGTGCCATTACTGCTGTAGAAGCATGGGCACGGTGTGCTGTACCAAAGGCATCGTTTACATAAACATCGCCTAAAGCACTTAACTTTTTAGCAAAGCCTTCATCACCTTTTTCTTCTTCTTTATAAAAACGTAGGTTTTCTAATAACAATACTTCACCTTCACGCATCATATTAGCAGTTAATGCTGCCTGCTCGCCAATACAATCATCGGCAAATAAAACAGGTACCGATTTACCTACCGCTTCGGTTAATAATTCGTGTATATGCTGTACCAAATGTTTTAAAGAGAATTTATCGGTTGGCCCGTCTTTAGGACGACCCAAGTGCGACATAAGAATTACTTTACCGCCATCTTCTATAATTTTTTTTATAGTAGGTATTGCAGCTTTAATACGTGTATCATCGGTTATTTGTAATTGTTCGTTTAGCGGAACATTAAAATCTACTCTTACTAAAACCTTTTGATTATTAAAATTGTAAGCGGAAAATTTACTCATGACTATTGTTGTATAATTTAATATATGATAGGAGCTGTACTTTTTTCACTGTTTGCTTCCTCGTACATAAGATAACCGGCCGATACTGCCAGAATTTGATTGGTAACATCTACCCCACCTTTCAAATTTGACTTTAATACTTTTATACTGGTACCCGGACCGGATGGAAAACCCCACCAACCAAACAAGATGGTAATTAGGTTATACCAAAAACCGTGCATAAAAATGCTTTGGCCTTTTTTTAAAAGCTTTAACTCTGATTGACTTTTTGAGGTTCCAAAAATATATGAAACCACATACTGGTAATGGACGAATTTGGCTCCTTTTTCAATTTCGGCTTGAATTTCTTTGGCGCTCAATCGTTTTGCGTTCGTTTTGTTCATACAGTTGTCTTCGTTTTTAATATAGATATAAGAAGAGGGCTTATATCAAACTAAAAAAGGATTACCGTAGGATTGGATGGTGCTTGCGTGAGGGATAGAAGCGGATACCCCGGTGAGGCATTGTGCGGTGGGCTTGTGCCGGAGTAGCAGCGTATAGCCCGACCCCGACATAGCAAAACAAATGACTTTACAATTTTAAAGCCTTACTGTTTTGCTATGTACGGGGGCACGCCATAACTATAAAAAAGAACTTATTATTTGCCTATTAATTTTGCAAAATAATTAACGGTACGTACCAATTGGCTTACGTAACTCATTTCATTATCGTACCAGCTAATGGTGCGTACTAATTGTGTATCGCCTACTGTTTGTACACGTGTTTGTGTAGCATCAAACAATGAACCGTAGGTAATACCAATAATATCGCTGCTTACAATTTCGTCTTCGGTATAACCAAAGCTTTCGTTAGCGGCGGCTTTCATGGCTGCGTTTACTTCTTCTACTGTTGTTTTTTTACCTAACACTGCGGTTACTTCAGTTAACGATCCGGTAAGTGTTGGTACACGTTGTGCGCTACCATCTAACTTGCCTTTTAATGCAGGTAATACTAAACCAATTGCTTTTGCAGCACCTGTACTGTTTGGTACAATGTTTTGTGCGGCTGCACGGGCACGGCGTAAGTCGCCTTTAGGGTGTGGTGCATCCTGTGTATTTTGGTCGTTGGTATAAGCGTGTATGGTTGTCATTAAACCATTAACAATACCAAATTTCTCCTCTAACACTTGTGCCATTGGCGCTAAACAGTTAGTGGTGCAAGAGGCACAGCTAATGATTGTTTCGCTACCATCTAAAATATCGTGGTTTACATTAAATACGATAGTTTTTAAATCGCCTGTTGCAGGAGCAGAGATAACTACTTTTTTAGCACCCGCTGTAATGTGTGCTGCTGCTTTATCTTTATCGGTAAAGAAACCGGTACACTCTAATACTACATCTACTTCGTGTGAAGCCCATGGAATTTGAGCCGGATCTTTTTGTGCGTAAATTTTTACTTCGTCACCGTTAACGGTAATTGAGTTTTCTGAAGCTTGTACATCAGCATCAAAACGCCCCTGAGCTGTATCGTACTTTAACAGATGTGCTAACACTTTAGGGCTGGTAAGGTCATTGATGGCTACAATATCAATTCCTTCCATTTTATAAATTTGACGATATACTAAACGACCTATCCTTCCAAATCCGTTAATGGCTACTTTTACAGTACTCATAGTTTTGTTTTGTGATTGAACAATATTTTTAAGGCTCGCAAATATACAAATTATAGTACAGTTATTTTTGTGCTTATTTCAACCTGTTAAAATATTTTTTTAAAGTTTTTTATCTTTTTTTTTGCTGGTAAAAAACAGGCCCTTATCTTTGCAATCCCAAAAACAAACGGCCCGTTCGTCTATCGGTTAGGACACCAGATTTTCATTCTGGGAAGAGGGGTTCGATTCCCCTACGGGCTACCGAGTTTTAAAGGCTACTTCACAGTAGCCTTTTTTACTTTAAAGCAGATTTTTAATTTACAATACTTTTATTATGGCTTTAAAAGCAGGAATTGTAGGCTTACCAAATGTTGGAAAATCAACTTTGTTTAACGCTGTTAGTAATAGCGCTAAAGCACAAGCCAGCAACTACCGTTTTTGTACTATTGAACCTAACGTAGGACTGGTTGACGTACCCGATACCCGTTTAAACAAACTGGCCGAACTGGTTATACCCGACCGCATTGTACCTACACAAATTGAGATTGTTGATATTGCCGGCCTTGTAAAAGGTGCCAGCAAAGGTGAAGGCCTTGGTAATAAATTTTTAGGAAACATTCGTGAAGTAGATGCCGTGATACATGTTATCCGCTGTTTTGAAGACGAAAACGTTTTGCGTGACGAGGGTGCAATTAATCCGGTTGCCGACAAAGAAATTATTGACACGGAATTACAGTTGAAAGATTTGGATAGTGTAGAAAAGAAAATTCCTAAAACAGAAAAAGGTGCTAAAACCGACCCAAAACTAAAAGCCGAGTTGGAAGTGCTGTTACGTTGCAAAGCGCATTTGGAACAAGGCCGCAGCATTCGTGAATTAGACTTAAGTAAAGAAGATAAAGTAGCTATTGCCGATTTATTTTTACTTACCGATAAACCGGTTTTATATGTTGCTAATGTTGACGAAGCATCTATGCATACCGGTAATAAATTTTCGGAAGCATTAGCCGCCGCTGTAAAAAGCGAAAATGCACAGGTTATTATTATGAACAACTCTATTGAAGCGCAAATTGCTGAGATGGATAATGCTGATGATAAAGCCTTGTTTATGGATGAATATAAAATGACCGAGCCAGCCTTGGATCGTTTAATTCGTTCGGCTTACAAATTGTTAAACCTATACACTTACTTTACTGCCGGTGTGCAGGAAGTACGTGCCTGGACAATACACGAAGGTTGGAAAGCGCCGCAAGCTGCAGGTGTTATTCATACCGATTTTGAAAAGGGTTTTATTAAAGCCGAGGTAATTGGTTACGACGATTATGTACAATACAAAACCGAAGCTGCTGCCCGTGAAGCCGGTAAATTACGCATTGAAGGCAAAGAGTACATTGTAAAAGACGGTGATGTAATGCATTTCCGTTTCAATGTATAGTTAAGTTGTAAGTAATAAGTATTAAGTTATAAGTTAAGTACACGGTTTGCATCGGGTACTTTTTTTATGCGGTATGTTTTTTATGAGCCCAACTGTAGTACTACTAGCATCGTCTGTTGCGTCGCACTCTTGTACTGCATCAATTCTATTGAGCATTGTGCAAGTACCTGCTTATTTATACAAAATCAACAATGAGGAATATTTATTCAATTACCGATAATCTTTTGCCATCTGCATCATACCAAATAACTCTTTTCTTAAATCCGTCTTTATTAAAGTTGTACTGCTCCATTAAATAACGTCTATCATTCAATGTTCCTGTCTTTCTTTCAGGTATCTTATAAATAGCAGTATATTGAGTACGACCATTATAAAAGTATTTGTTTTCCAGATAGTTTTCTGTCTTTGAATCATAGGTTATATCACTCTCCAACCTTCCGTTTCGGTAAAAACTTTTTTCTTTTTGTAATACACCCATACTGTCTGCCACTACATATTTCTTTAGTTCACGGCTTTGGTTCCACTTGTAAATAGTATCCTCACTCAGGTTTTCGCCATGATAATCAAAATCAGCCTGAAATTTTAAATAAGCACGGCTGGTATCAACAGCATGCCACTCATGGCTAACACCTACTACCAGTCCTTGCCGGTATGTTCCCTCGTAAGTAAGATTACCCAGCAAATCCCATGTTTTTTTCAACCCATTCAGTTCTTCATTTTCATACACTTCTTCACGGGCCTTGCTACCATTTGGAAAGAAAAAGGCACTGGTACCATTACGTTTTCCGTCTTTATATTCATGTACGGTATTGGGCGTACCGTTGTAATACCAGCTTTTTGATACGCCGTTTAACTGGTCATTTTTATATGTTTCTAAAATCAATAATTTCCCCTCAGGTGAATAGACCCGCAATTCACCATTCAGCCCCTGTTTAGTATAAGGAAGCGTAAAAAAAGTATTTCCTGATTTCCATTTTACCTGCACCTTTTGCTTAGTTGCAGCAGGATAGTATAAAAACAACAAAGCTTTAATTTTTACGGCAAAGGATTGGTTGATGAGGTAAATCAATTCAGAGTTAAAAAACTTTGTATTAATTTTTTCGGAGTTACCACAAGCACCAATAGCTTGATAGTTATACAAGGCATTGGTAAAAACCAACCATAAATCACCTTCTCTAACGCCTATATCACAAGAGGTGCGAACCATCGTCACCAAAATAGTGTCAAGCCTTTTTCCCTTAAAACCATACAACTGTTCTACTGCTGCTAATTGCATAGGTGCATCGTCAATAGCATCTTCCTTTTTATATTCTATAAGCTTATGAATACGAACCAGTGCAATATGATCCTTAGCTGCAATAAAAGTGCTGTCTAATTTGGGAGGGAAACACCTACAGGCATTTGCAACAAAAGCAGTAAGCAAAAAAACGGTTACTAATGTAAAATGTTTCATAGATAAAGCTTTAGTGATCTAAAATTAAGCGATACTTTTTATAATACTTGAGTAATGACTATGCTCTACAAATCTAAAAATCAGACATCTTCACATCAGAGATCTACAGTATCGCCGTCACAGTTGCCCTACCCGAATGTATCGTTCTGCTATCGGCTGATTTACGACCATCGTATTGAAAATTCAATTCCAGATTATTCATTAATCTTTTAGTGATGGTAATATTCCAGATGTAATTTTTACCGGGTAACAAACCCTCCAAAATCATATAACTTACTGGTGATAATAGATTGTTTGTGCCTTGTTTGTAGTCGATATTCTGGAAAGTAAACTTACCCAATACTGCTGTGTTTTGTAATAGGTTATACTTTGACTCTGCTGTTAAGGAATGTGACAAAGAACTTTCATTACCAAATACCGGTTTGTTTTGTTTTGATTCTAATTTATATAAACCTGCTATACGAAAAGTAGTTCCGTTAATAAAAGACAAACCCGGTTCTAAACTATAAATACCTAAATCATAATTACGATTATCAAATTGCGCATTAGCCGTGTATAATTCGTTTCTGGCTTTACGCAGGTTAAGATTTAGCAAAAACAATTTGGACATATTCCACCTGAACTTGCTTGTCCAATCATTTGTTTTTCTGCTTTCGTATCCATAGGTAAGTAAGGCTTTGCCACTGTTGTTTATGTTGCTCACATCTAAACCCCAAATATTGCTGAACCTGTTAAACGACAATGTATTTACAATAGCCGTGTTTAAAGTAATTAAGCCGGTATCATTCACGTTTAACTTAAACGGATTAGCCTGAAACGTACCCTTAGCAACGGTTTTATTAGTTATTTGTAAAGAGCTGTTCAGGTTAAATTTGGCTAATACTTTTTTAATACCCTTAATATCGTTACCGCCCCATAATATTCTTGGGTTTACAGAAATGTTATAGTTAAACGTAGTGTAGTTTGCTTTTATAAAATCGTTTGTAGGTGTAAACAAACGAATAAACTTTGCCTGGTCAGGATACATAGCCAACTCAAACTCATTTAATTCCTGTTGTCCGTTTTCGTTGTAATCAATCCATGCATATTGTCCTTGACCTGCCGGTACTTCTAAATAAGCAAAATCCCGGCGTTGCTCCTGCCCTGCACCTACTTCGTATAATGCATTACCGGTTACAAAACCTTTCCACTCGTTCATCATATACTCTACCCTACCTAAAATACTTTCATCGGCTGTTTGTTGTGTTAAGGTTTGCTCATACACTTTTAGTTTGCGGTAAGTTGCATTTACATACAGTTGTCTTTTTTCGTTAGCCAATAAATCGGTTTGTACATTTACATTATAACTTCTATCACCTCTTACTAAATCCTGTATGCCGGGCATTTTGTATTTATCCGAACGGGTAAAAAAATTAATCCCATAACGGTTCTTCTTTTTCTCATCCGATTTTAAATAAACAGTGTAAGTATCAAAAGAAAAAGCAGTTGCGGCTAAAGTATCCGTTTCTTTTGAACGGGTTATATTTTGCTCCAATGTATAACGACCACCCAAACGCCAGTCGTATAATTTTTTAAACTGTTTACTTACATCCAATACGGGACGTAAGAAATGTCCTTTATCCGTAGCGGTGGAAAAATTAGTTATCGTAAAATCGTTATTAAATACCCAACCGCCATAGTTTGCTTTATGCAATAAAGTATTCTGATAGCCTTTGTAACTATCCGATCTGTTGTAATTGGTAAACTTATAGGTAACACCTTCGCTTTTGTTATTAAACACACCACTTGACAAACGAATAATATTTTCAGTAGCAACTGTTGTTAATATAGGTAAACCCCAGTCACGTGTAAACTCTACTGAGCGTAAACGTTCCAAAGGTTTAAATTTATCCTGCACATACTCATAATCAAAATTAGTTTGCAAGTATGTACCTTTTTTTCCTGATAATTTAGCTTTATTGGCAAACTGTACTTTACCGGCAAAACCGTTGTTATCGCTTTTATCCAGTTTAGAAAAAGTATTAACATCGTAGCTGCTCATGGCGCCTTCTACTTTTAGCACTGTGTTTTCGTTAAAGTTATAATCCACACCTACATCAAATACTTGTTGCTTTTTGGGTGTAACCAGCAACACTGCGGGCTCGTAATTACCTTGCTTTACGCCACCCACCGGTTCAACATATACATACACTTTACCATTGGCACCATTGTAATCAGGTACATAATTACCGTTGCCAAAGCCTACTTCTAAAAATCCTAAACTAAACTTTGCCAACTCCGGATCTGTGGAATATCTGTAAAATGAATCAACACCTACATATACTTTCTCGTACAAAATTTTACCGGCAGAAAAAGTATCTAAAGCAGCCGATGAATAAAAAGCTCGTTGAATACTATCACCCAACTGCGATAGAAAATGTTTTTGCGGAGCATCTAACACCTGATTAATGGATGAGTTTTTTGCATCGCTATTATTAAAAAAACCGAAACGCACTTTTGCTTTTTTGTTCAGGTCAAATTCCTGTGTTAAAAATACATTGGCATTTAAAAAATTACGGTCGGCATATTCAAATTCAATTTGTATACGACTATCCTTTGTAATCATGCGCTTAGGTGTAAACGTAATCTCAGCCGTATTGTAGTTAATAACATAATCCTGGTCTTCGCCGCGTTGTAACAATTCGCCATCTAAAAAAACACGTTCGGTATTACCCAATACAATAAAAAATATTTCGCCATTAGCACCTTGCAATCTGTAAGGCCCTTGGTTTCCCTCCAATCCATCAAAAATATTACGTGTAAATTTTCCTTTTGCAATGGATGCACTGGCTAAAGTAGAAGATTTGATATTTTTACTTACATCGTTGGTAGTATTAAAGGAAACACCCTGTAATCTTTTATAAAAATTAAGAAAATAAGATTGGTTTTGCCTTATATCTATATCACCAATATTCAATTGCCAGTTCTTTTTTTTAAACCTGATGTACACTTCATCAAACTCGTTTAGTTGTTGTGTGTTACCATCCGGCTGAATAGGAATATTATTATCGGTAATAGCAGCCTGCAATTCTATACTATCGCCCAACATACCACTTAGCTGTACGTTTAAGGTTGAGTTTAATACCGCATCCTGGTTATTACCAAAACCAATTTGCCGGCCAAAACTTCCTGATGCCTGTATGTTACCAAAATTAAAAATACCACGTTGGGCATCGGTTAAATCGTCATTTATATTGTAAACAAAAGGCGTAGTACTAAACCTTACCAAGCTATCATAGTTCATGCGTTGCGCAACAGGGTTTAGTTTATATGGAAAAACCCTGTACTCTACCGTAATCATTTCTATTGACGGACGTTGTTTCCAATATAAAATGGCATTTACATAATCTACCCGGTAATAGTTAGTATCATGCTGCGGAATACGTAACGAGTTGGGAATAATACTCAAAGTATCTAAAACAATACTATCGGCCTGAATGGGAATTAATTTTTGACGCAGGTTAGAAGTTGCAGGCGCCTGCGCATTAACTTTTGTAAAAAAGATAAGCAGTAGGATAAAGCAGAAAGATATACGCCTTAACTGACTCAATAGCAGTACGTTTTTTAGTAAGCGTAAAATTCGGGGTTTTATTGCGTTTTAAGGGGCTAAAGTGAACAAAATTAATTAATTGATAAAGCTTACTACCTACAAGCGCAGTAGTGATAAATGCCTGTTTTACTTTAGTTTTTACAGTATCTTGCCGCTATCATGTTTCCATTTATACGAAAATGTTTCCTATTCGTCTTGCTGGCAGCCGCTTTATGCTCCAAGGGACAGAGTACTGTTTCTGGCAATAAACAGGAAGTAAGTACCGGTTTAAGTGTTCCCCTAAGCAATTTTAATGAAACACATATTGCTGGTGCAGGCGTACAATATTCCATCAGTAACCATCGATTTGGGGTGACCAAACCGGCATCTATTATTGGCTGGATTGGCAGTGCCGGTGTTGACTTTTTTTTGGGTAAAAAAGATAAAGAAGCCGGTTATAGTTTTAAAAATGGCAATTATGTACACAGCCGTTTATTGGGTGGCATAATTACAAACCCCACCACAGCAACACAGGTAAGTTTACAAAGCGGTGTTGGTTGGGGCATTTACCAAGGTACACATGCCATTAATTTTTGTACACAATTAAACGGCACTTATTACCTGGATGAACAATGGGGCGTTGCAGTTAAGCTACTGATGATAAAAGAAAAAGGCGCCCAAATATTATGGGCGCCTGGTATCAGCATCTCAAGAACTTTTTAAAAATCAGTTTTCTTACCAATAACAAGACACTTACACTATCCACGTGTTGAATAGCGATATGCAGTACAAGAGTGCGACGCAACAAAAGCTCAATCAAGGAACTACAGTTGGTAACATAAAAATCGCTACACTATCCTTCATCGCCACCACCACCATTACGACGGTTGTTGGTGAATGAGAAATTGCTATCGCCAAATTTGTAGCTAAATGTTAAGCGAAAACTACGCACATTCCAACGACGGTAAGAATCCTGATAAAAATTTTCGGTATCGTAAATAGTTCCCCAACGTTGTGAGTTTAATACATCATTTACGGCAAACGTAATAGTTGCTCTGTTGTTTTTCAGGAAATCTTTTTTCATGGCAAAGTCAAAACCATATTGTGGTTTTTCTTTACCCTGTGCAATAACCTGTGCCGACTCGTACTCACCTGTTAACTGAAAACCTAGGTTGTTAAAAATTTTATTGTTAGGTGTAACCATTTTGTAATTGGCAATTAATTTAGCTTCCCAGTTAAAACCTTCGTTGCTTAAATCCTGCTCGTTCACATTTGCTTTTACCGTACGGTATTGCAGGTTAACGGTTGGGGTAATATCAAAGTTTTCGGTAAACTTATGTTGCACTGTAAACTCCGCACCGTAACGATTAGTTACACCGGCATTGATGTAAGTGTTTAAAATAGCATTAGGATCAACACCTGCATTTTTCAATTGCTCATATTGTACAGCACTAATAGTATCGCTGTATTGCATAATATCATCAGGATTGTTACGCATATACAGTACAGCTAAAAAGTTGCCTTTATTATAATTCTGGCTATAGTTAATTTCAAACGAATTAATAAACTCCGGACGTAAAGCAGGGTTACCCTGACGTAAGTTTACCGGATCAGAAATATCTACAAACGGATTAATATTCCAGAAATTTGGACGACGAATACGACGAGAATAGTTAGCTTGTATTTGTGCTTTATCGTTTAACTCTTTGGTTAAAAACAAACTTGGGAATAAAGCGTTCCAGATGTTTTTTAACTTAGTTGGAAACTCATAGCCAAACTTCTGCGCACTATCCACCAACAAACCATTAAACTTAGAATACTCCGTACGTAAACCCGCTTGGTATGAGAATGTTTTTATTTTTTGTGAGTAGGTTAAATAACCTGCAAACACATTTTCATTGTACTCATAGTTATTGCTTAATGGCAATTTAGTTTCGGTAACACCATCTACACTAAAGGCATCGTACTTACTTTTAAACCAATTGGTAAAGCTGCGTAAGCCACCTTCTAATTTTATATTTTCCGTAATAGGATTTACAAAATCGGTTTGTATGGTTAACTGACGGTTGCTACCTCTATTATTATTACGCACCAAACTAGATGGTTGATAAACCGATCCGTCAGGATTATAATAGTTGTTGATGATATCAGACTTACCGTTGTTATTACCGTAGTTATAACTTACATCGGCCGTTAACTCACGACCCTCTTTAGGAAAAGTATGTTTAAAATTCAAGGCAGTACCATTACGGTTCATTCTATTACGATAAGTAGAAAAACGTTCGCCGTAATAAATCATATCCTTGGAGTTGTTTAAATTTTCCTGAAACTGCTCTTCATCACTTTTAAATCCGCCACCACCAATTTGTTGCGATAAAGAAATGGTACTACGATTAGTCATAAAATAATCAACACCCACACGGCCATTACCAAACCTACGGGTACGATCGTTAAATGTATTTTGATTAAAATAATTTTGAATTACACCACCCGATTTATTTTGTCTTTCGGTTTCGCCTTTTGCTTTACCACCCGATTGATTGAAACCACCGTTTAAAAAGAAATTAAATTTGCCTTCACGTAAATTAAGACTCAGGTTGCCATTTAAAATATTTGGATAACCAACACCTGCACTGGCCACACCATTCAACCCCATTCTTTTATTTTTCTTTAAAACAATATTAATAATACCACCGGAACTGGCTGCATCAAACTTTGCAGAAGGGTTTGTAATTAATTCAATTTTATCAATGTTTTCGGCAGGTATTTGATCCAGCGTTAAAATTGTTGGGCGACCATCTACAAATATTTGCGGCGAGCTGTTACGGAGTTGTACATTACCTTCTAAATCTACCGATACCGATGGAATATTTTTCATTAAATCAATAGCTGTACCACCGCTTGCTACTAAACTTTTTGATGCGTTGAAAATTTTACGATCAATACCTAACTCCAAAGCCGGACGACTGGCCGATACTGTTACACCACCTAATTGCTGTACTTCCTGAATTAATGAAATATTACCTAAATCGTTAGCAAAAAAACGTTGACCCGCCTTCGCCGTTACGGTAATTGTTTGCTCATAAGGTTCGTAACCAATGGCCGAAATAAGAATACGAAAAACAGAATCTTGTTGCAGGTTGGCAAATTTAAAATCGCCATTATTTTGCGTTAACATCCCAGCCACCAATGTATCAGTACCATCAGCTTTTTTTATAAACAATTGAACAGATGTTGCGGTAATACCTTTTTTAGTATTCTCATCCACAACTTTTCCGTAAATAGTATTTGATTGTACATCAATTTTAGCACCTGCCGGCATTTCAGGTTCCTGATCTACCTGAGCAAAACCAAAAACACTAACCAGCAAAAAGCAAAAAGTAAAAATTATAGTTTTCATTATCTATTAAAGTTGTGGTGGAATGAAAAAATCGTGATGTGTTTTTTAAGCCTCAACCTGCAGCAAGTGATTATAATTATGTTATCAACTGCATTGCTACTATCATCGTCCCTTGCGTCGCACTCTTCAACAGTAACAATTCTATTGGGCATTGTGCAAGCAACAAACATTTTACAGCAAACGGTCTGTTTAAAAGGCTTTTAAAATAAGTTGCAAAGGTAACTATAATACTGTAAGCAATGTTATGCAATAGTTAAGTAAACCTTAAAGATGGGGTGTAGTTAATTGTTAGCAGCAGTGAATAGTGAGTGGTGAGCAGTGAAAAGACTGCTGTGTACGATGATGCACAAAGAACAGAACGATGAACGGAGCGTCGCAACATCAGCCCAATCCGGGCTATGCTGCTGGCAACAAAATAAAACATATCAATTACCGATGCAAATAGGCTAAAATATGTAAACTAAAAAAAGTAAAACAGATTGGTAACAATAATTATTTTACAGCAACACTATATCATCAACATGCGCTGCAATAATATTTTTTTCACCGGTTTTTTGTTGTAATTCGGTAGATGAAAAACGAGCTTTAGCAACACCAATTACTTCATCATCTGTTGTTTTAATTTGTATGGCTTCGCCTTTTAAAAACTTACCATTAATTTGTGTAATACCTACGGTTAATAAACTCTTTTTATTTTGTAAAGCTTTTACAGCACCATTATCAACCGTTACACTACCTGGTGTAATGGAGCCGCTGGCCAACCATTTTTGACGGGCTTTTAAGTTAGATGGTTTGGCTAAAAACTGAGTACCATTTTTACCTTTTAACGCATTATCAATTGCATTAGCCATACCCAAACCGCAAATAATTACGGGAATACCTAAGGATATAGCTAACCTTGCCGATGCCAGTTTTGATACCATGCCACCGAGGCCAACACTGCTTTTATCGTTGGTGACAAAACCTAAAATACCGGCATCAATTTTTTCAACAACCGGAATAACTTCTTTCTCTTTATTCAAGAATCCACCGGCTGTAGTAACTAATAATAAAGTGGCTGCATTAAAGCCTACGGCTAACAAAGTGGCCAGTTCATCATTATCAGAAAATTTCAACTCCAGGTTACTCACCAAATCGTTTTCGTTAACTACCGGTAAAATATCGTGACGCCAAAAGGCTTCAAAGGTTTCTTTAAGTTGTAAAAATTGTTTACGGTTGGCAAAATGATGTCTTTCGCAAAGGGCTTGCGCCACCGTAATGCCGTAAGGATGTAAATGCTTATGGTATAAACGTATAAGAATGGGGTTACCAATAGCCGCAGCCGCTTTACGTTCGGTTATAGTACCCTGATAGTTGTTGATAAAACTTTTACCGCTGCCCACAGCACCGCTGGATACTAAAACTATATTGTATTGTTTACGCAGTACAGCAATTTCGGCCGCCAGCTTTTTTACAATGCCGGTACTAATGGCCCCGTTTTTACCGGTAATGGCCGCCGTACCTAATTTTATTACAAGTACCTGTTTTGACATAAAAAAGAAAAGCTTCCATTTTTGGAAGCTTTTGTACCGGAGAGCAGACTTGAACTGCCGACCTTCGGGTTATGAATCCGATGCTCTAACCAGCTGAGCTACCCCGGCATCCACATTTCATAAGGGTGACAACATTAAAAACTAAGAATAAGCAATTAATTTGTAGTTGCCATTTGGTTAATGGGCGGCAAAAATACGATAAAAATGTTCTGATAGACAAAAAAAATAAAAAAAATTATATCCAATAATTTAAACGAGAAAGTTGGTTATAAATTCATTGTAAATAAAGGATGAGGCCTGCCCATACCATCAAGCGGTTTTGTAGCAGTAATGGTAAATCCCATTTTTTTATAAAACCCGACTGCTTCAGGATTTTGTTCGTTAACCTCCACCTCGGTTACACCCAAATGTTGTACAGCGTATTGTAATAATTGCCGCCCTATTCCCCTGCCCCGCTGCAGCGGTAAAATAAACAACATTTCCAGTTTGTTTTCGGCTACACCGGCAAAACCGAGAATATGTTTATTGTCATTTTGATATACCACTAAAGTTACTTTAGGCAGGATGTGGGGTAACAAGGTTTTTATTTCCTGCAAATAACTTTCGGTAATAAAATGATGCGTTGCCCTTACCGATGCTTCCCAAACATCAATAATTTCACCATACATTTCTTTATTTGCAGCTATTATCATATTTACTGTCGCTTCATACGTGAAAAAGGAAATCCGTTACAACCCTTTTTAGGATTATTTCTATCGGCAGCAGGATGGGTTAAAGCCTCTGCTTCTGTTTTAGCCGTGTAGGTGGTATAACAATAGCCCCATAACCAAGGTTCCATTCCGGTAAATCGCATATAATCAATACGTGAAAATAAAATGCTGTCCTGATTTTTTTTTGAAACTTTACTGGTAATAAAAAACTGTTGGGCAGTATCCCAACGGATAATATTGTATTTAATGCCCGGAGCTTGTATAAAAACGGAATCAGTAATGTTGTAGGTAATTCCATAATCATCAACAAAATTGCCGGTTAAACCGGCCGGAGCCTTTAATGTAAGGGCACGGTAAACAATGCTTTTTCCTTTACCCGAATAACAGGCGGCTAAAACTATTGTTATAGCTAATAACACCAAGGAATATTTATAAACTCTTGTAACCGACCTATTCATTTGTTTTATTTTATAAGTTATCAGGCAAATATCTTTAGTAAATTGCAGGTTTATTTACCGGCAGGCGTATTAATTATTTTCATGCATCCATATATACAAACATTACTTAGCTGTATTGATTTAGAAGAAAAAGAACAGGTAAACAAATATAAGCTAGATCAAACACATTCATTAAAACAACTAAAGGCCGAAGGATTGGCCCTGCACCCTATTGTCATTACACGTAAAAATTTTGGCTATGCTGATTATCCTGAAATAAGTTTTAGACTAAATTTTCCGCCGGAAGCTAATATGTTTAGGGATGGTGCAGCCATTGAATGTTTTATAACCGGCGAAGAACCTATTAAGGGTGTATTACTGCAATTGGATGGCAAATCAGGCGAGTTCCGTTTATTTGCCCCTGATTTTCCTGATTGGATAGAGGACCATGGTGTAGGTATAAAATTATCGCCGGACACACGCACTACAGGAGTAATGAAAAAATGTTTGAACGAGCTGGAACAAAATAAACCGGCTTTTAAACTTTTTGAGACCATACACGAAACTAATCCTACTTCGATTGCTGAAATTATTAATACAGCTCCGACATTTGCGTTCGTTAATAAAAAATTAAACAATAGTCAGCAGCAAGCCGTACAAGCAATTGTTGAAAATGAAACCGTAACCATTGTACATGGCCCGCCCGGCACCGGTAAAACAACTACACTTATTGAAGCTATTAAACAATTAACACTTCAAGGAAAAAAAGTAGCAGTTGCTGCACCTAGCAATACTGCGGTAGATAATATTGTAAGCGGGTTATTAAAACAACAGATAAACGTACTGCGTGTTGGCAATACCAGTAAAGTAAACGAAGACATATTTGCCCATACACCCGAAGGCAAATTGCAAAACAGTAAACAACTAAAAGAAATTAAGGAATTAAAGAAACGTGCCGAGGAATTTAGACGTATGGCACTAAAATATAAAAGAAGTTTTGGCAAGGCTGAAAGAGAGCAACGTAATTTATTATTTAAAGAAGTAAAAAGTATAAGAGCTGAGATTAAACAGCTACAAGCTTATAACGAAGAAAAGCTATTTACCGAAGCCCAGGTAATTGCAGGCACACCAATAGGTTTGTACGACAGCCAGCTAAAAAAAATAAACTTTGATGTATTGCTGATTGATGAGGCAGGCCAATGTATAGAGCCCTTGGCCTGGTGTATTATTCCGCTGGCACCAACTTTAGTTTTAGCCGGAGACCATTGGCAACTACCACCCACTGTATTAAGTAATGAAGCAGCAATAAAGGGTTTAAATAAATCCATACTGGAAGTAGCAGCAACTACCCTACCCCATGTGTATTTACTAAACACCCAATACCGAATGCGTGAAGCTATTGCCGGTTTTAGCAGCAATTATTTTTATAAAGATGCACTTATATCTGCCGCACATTTAGCCAATGCGGGAAACCATATTTATTTTATTGATACCGCAGGTGCCGGTTACAATGAAGAACAAGGAAACGACGGCGTAAGTTTACAAAACCCCGGTGAACTTAGCATTGTGCAGCATTTGATAAAAGAACATCAATTGGAGCCGGCGCAAACTGCGCTTATTTCCCCTTACTCGGGACAAGCATTAGCTGCTAAAGAATTATTACCAAACGGTATTAAAATTAGCACCGTGGATAGTTTTCAAGGGCAGGAAAAACAAAACGTTATTTTATCATTGGTTCGCAGTAATGATGATGGTGTAATTGGTTTTTTGAAAGACTATCGCCGGATGAATGTAGCCATTACCCGTGCAAAGGAAAAGCTTTTTGTTATTGGTGACAGTGCGACAATTGGTGCAGATAATTTTTACAGTAGATTTTTAGAATATGTAGAAAAAAACGGCGTGTACCAAACGGTATGGGAATTTGATTTGTAGAAATAGTTCATGGTTAATGGATCATAGTTCATTGAAGTTTATTAGCTGTTGAATTTCGGTCTTACCGATTTATTTTTGTTAATCAGCTTTAGTAATACTAATCACCGTCCCTTGCAATCCGATAGGATTGGGATTATATTTATTTCCAGTGGAAATGAATTTAAGACTCACTCTTCAACAGTATATTGCTAATTAGCAGAGGAAGACCCATCAAACATTAATTTTTTCAATAGCAAAACGGAGTACTCTAATTTTTAATAAACTTAATTTTTATTACCTCTCCATTTTCATGTTTACCCGCCACAAAATACAAACCGCTTAAAAACTTTGAAATATCAATTGCATGTTGTTTACTGTTTATTATGCTTCGCATTACAACCGCCCCTTTTGTGTTATAAATATTAACCGTTTTACCCAACCAGTTTTCATTATTACCCATGTCAATAATCAACTTATTTACAGCCGGGTTGGGATAAACTTTTATAGTTGAGTCCAGCGGTTTTTGTGGGTCTTCCTCCTCCTCTTCCGGCAAAGGTATTTCCTCATTTGTAGGTGCCTGTAAACCCCAGCTATTGGTTATACCCGCCCTTAATCCACCGGGAATAAAAAAACTCCACATTCTTTGTTTTTGCCCTTGTGTAAACATTAGTAAACAAGCATCGGAAGTAAAGTCCATGTAGTTCATATACATATCACCCGGTGCGCCACCACCGCAGGATGGCCGAATGCCGGTTGGACAACCCGGTGTGTAAGTACTTTGCTTTGGTGTATCATCTACAAAATCATCACCGCAATAACTGTCGCCCCATAAATGTCTTAACCCTAACCAATGCCCGGCTTCGTGTACCAATACTTTTGAGTTGCCAATTAAACTTGATTTTATCACCACTCCATCTTTATTGGGCACACTCCCCGGAAAACTTGAATAGCCACTTGACAAAGCAAGATTACATACCCATATATTCAGGTAATATTGCGGATCCCAGGCGTCTGAGCCTTGTGTGGCCGAAGATTTCATTCTATCATCATCCATCCAATTTTTAATAGCAGTGTATTTGCGCACAATTCCATTAGTTGCTCTACGCATTGGATCGGAACTAGCTAGTTTAAATTCAATTTCACAATCAGCAGCCAGGGATTTAAAAGCAGCAGGTATTTTTGCCGTATCTGCGTTGTTTTTGCGAAAAGATTTGTTAAGCAGTGCCAATTGCTGATTTATTTTGGCCTCTGTAATATTTTGTCCGGCACTGTTATATAGTACATGAAAAACTACCGGTATGGTAATTACGCCTTTACCATCGCCCATTACCCTAGCAAAAGAATTTGTATTGATTATAGGCAACTGATTATCAGTTACAGTTTTAGGCAACGCAAAACCATTGGCTGATTGCCGCAGCATATACTCTCCTGCCGTACACATTGTCTGCGATACGGCCTTTATTCCGGTAATTAAAATAAATAATAATAAAATTATCCGCATATGCAATGAATATCTTTTTAGTAAATACGTGCGGTATAGTCAGGCGGAATTGGTACAGATTCTTCAAAAGTTTGGAAAAGGGCATATATTACAGTCCAGTTACCGTTAATTGGCATTTGTGTTATTTACGTATAAAAGCAGTAGGTAACTTTTATGCATAAATCAGCACAACTGAATTGGAATACAAATAATTTTTAAAAATTTGGTGTTGAGGGAAACGGATAGCTTTCTCAGGAGATTAGGAGATTTGCAGTCTTTTTAATTAGTCTGCGACTTTAACTAGGTCAAATATAGAAGTTTTTCTAATACCAAGTTAATTTTATACCATAGTAAAACTACGATATTGTAAAAATTATTTTCTTTGCATTTGGAAAAACCGAAAGTAGAATAAAATTATAAAGCTTTTTTTGATGATGAGACCATACCGTTTTCTTTTAGCATTTGTACTTTTTTTAGCCGCATGTAATAATGGCGATAAGCCAAATGGCCATACGCCAGAGGAAAAGGAAAATACTGTTCAGCCCATTAGCTATTCTGTTATAAAACAATATCCACACAATGTAAGTTCCTTTACACAAGGTTTGGTAGTGTATAAAGGTAAATTATACGAAGGCACCGGTAATAAAGGCGAATCAAAATTAATGGAGATTGATCTTAATACAGGTAAGGCTGTAAAAAGTGTTAGCCTTGACGATAAATACTTTGGCGAAGGCATTACTATACTTAACGATACAGTTTATCAACTTACATGGCAAGAAAAAGTAGTACTTGTTTACACCCTACCGGATTTAAAAAAAGTAAAAGAATTTCCACTTAACACCGAAGGTTGGGGAATTACACACAATGGAAAAGATTTAATTGTAAGCGATGGTGGCAGTAACTTATATTTTTATGAGCCTTCTACATTTGACTTACTACGTACACAATCTGTACGGTTTAACGGACAGCTTGCTTTTAACTTAAACGAGTTGGAGTACATTAATGGCTATGTGTATGCCAACCAATGGGAAGCGCCCTATATATTTAAAATCGACCCTTCTAATGGCGTTGTGGTAGGACAAATAAACATTCAGGACATTTGGAATAATGTAAAAAAGGATGCACCGAATGCAAATGTACCCAATGGGATTGCTTATGATGCTGATACCAAAAAAACTTATATTACCGGGAAGTTGTGGCCAACCTTGTACGAAATAGATTTTAGTAAGTAATCCATTACTTCTTTATAACGTAAATAACCGAGCTGCATTTTTGCGCATTGCCCAATGCTTTTATATTGGATGTTGTGCCATGCCAAAAAGCCGCCAGCCAGTTTGATTTACCATTTTTATACCGGCTGCTTAAAAGCGAAATATAATAACTATCAAACCACATAGGCTTGTAGGTACTTACCTGCAATTGATGTTTTTGCATTAATACCCTTACAGATTCCGGTGAAAAATGATATAGATGTCTTGGCACATCGTACGCAGCCCAATATTCGCTGTACACATTTTCTTCTGCCGCCTGATAGTTTGGTACTGCAATAAAAATACGGCCGTTAGGTTTTAATATTTTTTTCAACTGTGCTATGTACGCATGCAAATCATGCACATGCTCCAATACATGCCATAATGTAATAGCATCAAATTTTTCGGTCGGTAAATTATAAAACTGTTCAGGCGAATCAATAGTTAACCCATAAGCTTGTTTAGCAGCAGCACGGGCTGTATCATCAGGCTCCATACCTGTTACCTGCCAGCCATTTTGTTGCATAGTATGTAAAAAAGTGCCGGTACCACAACCCATATCTAACAAAGTACCTTTTTGTAAACCGGTTTGTTTTTGTATCAGGTTACGTTTCACCTTCATGGTATAACCACGCACCGTCTGATACAATTTATTTATTAGTCCTTTGCTGGTATTGGTATGCGAAATATAATCTTCCGATTTATAATAAGGCCCAATAGTAGCAGCATCCGGTACATCCTGGGTAAAACGTAACGTACATGTTGCGCAGGCAACTATTGCAAACTGTTGCTGGCTAACCGTAAAATCTTTTACCGAAAAAACAGACTGTAAATCAGCCGATCCGCAAACCGGACAGGCGTTGTAATGAATAGTGGTTGACATTGTATATTAAACTGAAAAAGAAGTGCCGCAACCACAAGTACTGCTGGCGTTAGGGTTACTAAAAACAAAACCACGGTTTTCTAAACCATTATGCCAGTCAATCTGGATGCCTTCTAAATAAAGCTCATGCGATTTATTCATTACACACAAAATGCCTTCTATCTCAAATTCGTTATCGTTTTCTTTAACGTGGTCAAAACCTAAAATATAACTCATGCCCGAGCAGCCGCCACCTTTAACACCCACACGTAACCGCTGCGTGGTATCAAAACCATCGGCCAACATTAATTTATTTATTTCTACAACAGCCGTTGGAGTAAGGCTGATTGGAGTTTTAATTGCTTCCATGCAACAAAATTAAAGCTTATATGGCAGAATATAAAAACTGAGTACCAAAGCCTGTTTGCGGGCTACAAAAATGACCGATAAATGTTTTTTATGTTACCGGCAGCATTAACACAGATGAGCCCTTCGAGCTTTGCTCCTTCCTTTCGTTTCTCTCAGGAATCTAAAGGGACTTTAAAGTTGTTTTATGTTATATTTATTTTGTTACCAACGTCCCTCCCTTGATTGAACTTTACTTGCGTCGCACTCTTGTGCACCTGTAACTTTACTCAACATTATGCAAGGTGCACCCCGACTTTTCGGTGGTGCTGTATGACTTTAATCAGCATTGGAAAGTCGGGAAAGTTCGAAAGTCCGAAAGATCGTAAGACCCTGAGTCAGGGAGTTTGTGAAGTTTAAATATTTGGAGAAGTGTACTGCAACTATAGCAATTAAATTATATAAAAAACTCTCTCGCTTTGCTTCTATGGTGTGGACACATTTTCAAATTATAACCCTCCTTGGCTTGTTAATAGCCGCCAGCTTTAGCTGGCGGATTAATGTTAATAAGGTAAGGGCTTTAGCCAAACTAAAAAATCAATAACGCATTGTGTATTAATAAACACTTCTTCTTTGTAGCTAAATACTAACATTCGACACCCTTCGGGGTCGCAAACCATTGTTGCTGTTCTTGTTCTATAAACATACCATCCCGATGGGATGGGAAGACAGTTTTCCCTTTCTCCTACGGAGTCATGTTCGCTTGGTAGACAAAAACTAAAAATGTGTTCACACGATAGGCTTACTCAGGATGACACTCGTTGAAAATGTAGGACACTTGCCCAATGCCCAATAGTATTACTGCTGCTGATGGGCTGGCGGATGGAAGCGGTAGCTGGCCGTTGTGCGATGGTTAATGCGTGCAGGCAGGCCACTACAAGCGTACAGCCGCATATAATGCTGATAGTAGTAACAAAGCTGAAAGCCCCAAATAAAAAAAGCCTGCATAGTTGCAGGCTTATAAATTATGTATGCAGTATTTTTACATACCCGGCATCTTTTTTTCGTGTTTTAGTGATGCTAAGGCCGGATTAATTTCAATGGCTTTATCGCAAAGGCGTTGGCCTTTTTGTTTATCACCATCTTTAATGTAACACATACCAATCATGTACAAGGCAGATGCATTTTGTTTGTCGTACTCTAACATTCTGTCCCAATACTCAATGGCATCTTTGTACTTACCTTTATCGTAGTAGGCTTCGGCCAGCATGTTTAATAAATTTTGATCGGAAGGGCGACGCTCTAATGCTTCTTTTAAAATGCTGGCACCTTCATTTAGTTTGCCGGTATTTAAATAAGCAATTGCCAGGTTTTCAAGATAAGTATTGTCTTTACGTACACCTTTTTCGCCGGCTAATAATAAATAAGTTAATGCATTTTTATCATCGTTCATGGCATAATAAACCAAGCCCAACTCGTACACCCAATGTGCTTTAGTACCATCCAGTTCAATAGCTTGTTTAAAATAAGGAATAGCCGTTTTGTAGTTCATCATGTCGGTATAAGCTCTTGCAATTAAGTAAGGTGCTTCGGCATTTTTCGGATCTTCCTTTATTGAAAAATTAAAATGTTTAATGGCTTCGCCAAGGTTTCCTTTTTTCTGGTGAATTTGGCCTATCATGAAAGCAATATTTTCTTCTGGTGCTTTCTTTTTTAATGCAGATGCATAATGTAAGGCTTCGTCGTATTGCTTTAAATTAAAGGATAACTGAAAAGCTTGTCTGTAATGTTCTACATCGGCCTTACCTAATTTAATCATCTTAGCATGCATATCTTTTGATTTTGCATACTTGCGTAAATCGTAGTAAGTAGTGGCTAACTCGTTAATAACATCAGCATGGGTAGAATCGTAAGCGTAGGCTTTTTCAAATTGTTTTAAAGACTCTAGCTTGCGGCCTTTTGTTTTTTCGATACGTCCCTGCTCCAGGTAGTGTGAGGTGCTGTCCTCAAACTCTATCTGTGTACCGGATTTAGCTGTTGCCGACATGGCGAACAATAAACCGCACAAGCAGAGAAAGTAGAATAGTTTAGAGGTCATAGGTTTTTCAAATTATGGATTAAAAAAAAGAGGTTTCATAAAATTACATTTTACAATGTTGCTAACCAGCAATAACCCCTCCAAACTGAAATTATTTTAGCACAATTGCAGAAAGCGCAGGTAGATTTACGATGATTTTATATTTTTTTTGTTCACGATCAAGAATTTGACAATTTATATCGGGATTATAAACCGTTCCGGTGCCCCAATAATTGGTACTATCGGAGTTGAAGATTTCTTGTGTATATTTTTTTCCTAATACTTCCACTTCCCAATTATATCTAACAACGGGTGTCATATTTAGAATTACAACAATATCATCCTTAGGTTTTAAACCTTTTCGTTTGTACACCATTACCGATTCGTTACGGTTGTCAAGGTTTACCCATTCAAAACCTTCTTCGTTAAATTGCTGCTGATAAAGTGCAGGTTGATTGGTTAATAAATGGTTTAAGTCTTTCACACAATCATGCAACAATCTATGCGGGTCAAATTGTAACAAATGCCAATCTAATTGGGTTTTATAATTCCACTCGGTAGATTGACCAAACTCATTGCCCATAAATAATAACTTGGCACCGGGATGTGTCCACATATACGTGTACATTAAGCGCAGGTTGGCAAACTTTTGCCATTCATCGCCGGGCATTTTATATAACATTGGGCTTTTGCCATGCACCACTTCATCATGACTAAGAGGTAACATAAAGTTCTCGTCATAATAATACATCATACTAAACGAAAACTTATCCTGCAAACCTTTACGTGTTATGGGGTCGGCTTTAAAAAAATCCAATGTATCATGCATCCAACCCATCATCCATTTCATACCAAAGCCAAGTCCATCCTGCCAGGTCGGTGTAGATACGCCTGGCCAATCGGTTGACTCTTCGGCAATGGTTTGTACATCAGGAAAATCGCGGAAGACGGTTTCGTTTAAATCTTTTATAAAAGCAATAGCTTCCAGGTTACCATTACCCCCCATTTCGTTGGGCTCCCACTCACCTTCGTTACGTGAATAATCAAGTTTTAAAATTGAGCTCACCGCATCTACCCTTATACCATCAATATGATATTTGTCTAACCAAAACATGGCGCTACTGATAAGAAAGGATTTTACTTCGCCACGTTTGTAATTAAAAATATAACTGTTCCAATCGGGGTGAAAGCCTTTACGCATATCCGCATATTCATAAGTATGCGTTCCGTCAAACATATACAGGCCATGTGCATCATTAGGAAAATGAGATGGCACCCAATCCAGTATTACCCCAATATTTTCCTGATGAAAGGCATCAATTAAACGCATTAAGCCTTGTGGATTGCCAAAGCGTGAAGTAGCCGCAAAGTAACCTGTACATTGATACCCCCAACTTCCGTCAAAAGGATATTCCATTACGGGCATTAATTCAACATGCGTAAAACCTAACTCTTTTACATAAGGCACTAAGCGTTCAGCAATTTGGTCGTACGTATTATAACTGCCTTCATCTTCAGGGTTGGGACGTTGCCAACTAGCTAAATGCACTTCATACACACTCCATGGGGCTTGTAGCGAATTACACTTTTTCCGTTTGCGTATCCAGCTTTTATCGGCCCATTTATAATCTAAACTCCAGCTTACGGTAGCAGATTTAGGCCTCAGTTCACAATAATTAGCAAAAGGATCTGTCTTCTCCGTTAATATATTATTTATACTAACTATGTGGTATTTATAAATTTCGCCAAGACCAAATCCAGGAATAAAACCTTCCCAAATACCACTCTTATCCCAACGGGCCGTTAACGGATGTGTATTGTTTTGCCAATTGTTAAAATTACCTATAACACTTACACTTGCCGCATTTGGTGCCCAAACGCAAAAGTACATGCCCCATTGGTTATTAACCTGAATGTTGTGAGAACCAAACTTTTCATACAGCCTGTAATTGGTTCCGTTCTGAAAATTTTGGATATCCTCGTTATTTAATAAAGAATAAGTCCATACCGGAAGGCTGGTATCTATGAAATTTTCTTCTTCAAATTTTTTCTTCATAAATAATTGTGGAAATAGTGATACGAAGCATCACATATTACAACTTTTTATTTAAAAATTAACATTATCGATACATGAATGGTAACCTGAGCAACGTTTTGTGTGTCATATTTGCAAAATGGAATTGTGTGTAGGTAAATGTGTGTAACAACAAGTACAGCTACCATAAAATATAATGAAACAAACAACTGCTTCCCGCCTGCTGCTATTATTGCTTACGGCCTTTTTTTGCTCAACCAGCTATGCACAAACTTTTAAAGGTGTTATTAAAGATACCGCCGATAATAAGTTTTTAAACCATGCTGTTATTAGCATTTTAAACGAAAAAGATTCTACGCTAGCCGGCTTTACCCGGTCAAACAAATCAGGTGAGTTTTTAACTCCCAAACTACCGGCAGGTAGTTATTTGTATTTAATCAGCTATCCCAAATACGCTGACTATGCCGATAAAGTAATGCTAAAGGAAGGAGAAACCTTTGACTTAGGTAATATTGCACTTACCTTAACAAGTACCTTATTAGACGAAGTAGTGGTACGTTCAGGGTCGGCGATACGTATTAAAGGCGATACTACTGAATTTATTGCCGATAGCTTTAAAGTACGTGACGGTGCAACTGTTGAAGAATTATTCAGGGCATTACCCGGTTTTCAGGTAAACAGCAAAGGAGAAATTACAGTACAAGGAAAAAAAGCCCAAAGAGTTTTAGTGGATGGTGAAGAGTTTTTTGGCGATGACCCTACCATTGCTACGCAGAATATTGGCGCTAAAGCAGTAGATAAAGTGCAGATTTATGAAGCTAAATCGGAACAAGACCAACTAAAAGGAGTGGGTAATGCTGATGTAGGAAAAACAATTGACATTAAACTTAAAGCCAGTGCTAAAAAAGGATACTTTGGCAAAGCCGAATTAGGCAGCAACTTTGACAACCTACACGATGCCAAAGCAATGTTTAACAACTTTAAAGGCAATAGGAAGGTATCGGTATATGGTACAAAAAGCAATACCAATACCGGTAGTATGGGCTGGGAAGAGCGTAATAAATTAGGCATTGAAAACGATTACGAGTATGATGAATTAACCGGTTATTACTATAGTTTTGGTACCAGCGATGAGTTTAGTAGCTGGGGTTTAAGAGGCCTGCCAAACGCTTACACCGCCGGTGCTTTATATTCCGATAAATGGAAAGAAGGCAAACAAAACCTTAATATTTCTTATTTGTATAATCGCTTAGGCACAAACAACAGATCGTCCAGTATTAACCAAACTTTACTGGAAGACACCACTTTCTATAACAATACTAACTCAACCACAAGAGGCTTAGTACAGCGCCACAACGCAAATGGAAAATATGAATGGAAAATAGATTCACTTGCATCAATAAAATATACGGTTGCAGCATCTTATAAAACAGCAGATAATATTAGTGAAACATTTAGTACTGCTCTTGATGAATTAAAAGATACAGTGAATACAAATCAACGAACTAATTCTAATTACACTACCAATAAAACAATCAACAACACACTTACTTATAAACAAATGTTTATGAAAAGTGGACGAATGTTACTGACTACCTTAAGACATTCTTACGTAGAAGATACCGGTGACGGATTACTAGCGTCTATAGCCAGATTCAGAGCCAATGATTCGACTGCGTTAATAGATCAGGCAAAGATTAACTCCGGTAAATCAACTACCATTGGTGCAAAATTTACTTATAACGAACCCTTATCAAAAACCTGGAACCTTGTAGCTGAATATAGTATTAATCATAACAGCGCAAGTGCTTACCAAAATAGTTATGATAAAGATGGAGACGATAAATACAGCTTATTAAACCCATTATTCAGTAATAACTTCGATTTTACTGCTACATCCAATACCGGTAGTGTTGTTGCGAGATATATGGGTAAAAAATTACGTTTTGGTTTTGGTACCGGTTTAACAGATATTAAATTAAACCTTAAAAACCTGGACAGGTTAACCACTAATACTTACAACTTTACACGGTTTACACCTCAGGCAAACGCAAGCTATAGTATTAAAAGCCAAACCCACTTAAGCGTTTCCTATAGTGGCCGTACATTACAACCAAACATATCACAATTACAGCCCATTACCAATAACAACAACCCTTTATATTTACAAATAGGCAACCCCGACTTAAAAGTTGGTTTTAATCATAACATTAACCTAAACTTTAACGACTATAAAGTATTAAGCAATCAGTATATGTATGCAAGTGTGGGTATGTCGTTACAGGATAATGCCATTACAACCCTTAGCACCTTTGATAGAAAAACAGGAGTAACTACCGCGATGCCTACCAACGTAAATGGCAATTACAGTTATTGGAGTTATATTAACTGGGAAAAAGGCGGCAACGATAAACCCGGCTACGGTTTCTCATTAAATATTAACGGAGGACGCTCTTATAATTATATAGATAGTGCTTTAAACCGTAACGACTACAATACATTTGGATTTGGCCCAACCTTTATGCTTAACAAAGGCGACAAATATAACATTAGTATTCGCCCCGAGGCTGCATGGAATGCGTCTAAATCATCATTACGTCCTGATGCAAAAAATAACTTTTGGAGTTATGGCGGCCAAATAGATGGATTCTTAAAACTGCCTTATAAATTTTCTGTACGCTCCGATATCCGTTTTGATTTCAGACAAAAAACAGAGGTCTTTGCTGATAATAACAACTTCACCATCTGGAACGCAGAACTTAGCCGATCATTCCTTAAAAATGATGTATTAAAGCTCTCCTTCCTGGCCAGAGATTTATTCAACCAAAATATTGGATTTAGCAGAAACATCAACAGCAATTTTGTAAATGAAGAACGTTACGACAGATTAAGCCGTTACTTTATGTTACAAGCAACCTTCACATTTAATAAAATGCCCGGAAAATAATATTATATGAAACACATTATAACAACCTTATTTTTATTTTGCCTGTTTTGTATAACGGCAACGGCACAAACAAACTTTCTTGACAAAGTAAATATTGAGTTCGAGAGAAAGGTTTCCTATTGGGGATTAATAAAAGATTTAAATCCTGAATGGTTCGAACAATCAAAAGAAAGGTCACCCAAAGAAGTAATCAGCTATTATAGCTTTATCGGCGATGCTAATCATTCTATCTATAAACAATCTAAAGAACCTGTTATTCCACGTAATATGTGGTACGAAAGTTTTGGCGAAAAAAATATTGTTTATAACGATTACAAAACCGGCACATCAATAGCGAGTAAACCTATATTTGAGCAAACTTTTTTAGTACAGGATAGCATACAAAAAGTTAGTTGGAAATACACTAACGACACCCGCAATATTGCAGGTTTTGAATGTAGAAAAGTGATTGGTATTTTAAACGACAGTACCGGATTTTATGCTTTTTATACTGACGAAATCATGATATCAGGCGGCCCCGAAAGTATTAGTGGTTTACCCGGAATGATTTTAGGATTAGCCGTACCGGGCCTGCATACAACATGGTTTGCAACAAAAGTAGAATTAGGAAATACCACCAATAATAAAGAATTAATTCCGCCAACAAAAGGTAAAAAAACTACTCGTACAGCCTACATTGATACCATTAGTAAATTGGTAAAAAATTGGGGTAAAGAAGGAAAAAGATTATTGGTAGCATATGCTATTTAATAAACTATAAATGCTTTAAAAATGCGGGGGCTGTCGGCAGTAGTAACACTACTCAGCTACAGTTCCCGCTTTTCATTTCAAGTCCTCCCCCTCCTGCGTCGGGGTCCGGGCTTTCCATTGCAATCGGGCAGCCCTTCATCAGTATAACCTATTTCAACTATAAACTCATTTTACTTCTAAGCAAACTAAAGTATCGGTATTATCGGTTACTTTAAATCTGTCATCAATTCTATAGCCAACTACCCATACAATTTGTTTATTCATTTCCAATACCCAAATTTTTTCTTTTTCTGTATTGGCAATTTTCTGGTCAATAAAAAATCTGGCTAACTTCTTTTTCTTACGCATCCCTAAGGGATAAAAATAATCACCTTGCTTCCACTTGCGTAATAATAAAGGAAATTGTAATGCATTCCCATTAACGTAAGCAATACTTTTATCAGTACGGTTAACATCAACCTTGGCTATTTGTTTTGTAATAGTCAAGGTTTTTTGTCCAAATACATACTCACCATCATCATCAATTACAATATGCACATCGTTATCACCAGCTTGTATTGGCGAAATAATTAACCAGTTACGGTTACGCAAAACCCTGTGCGATGATGATTGCACATACTTACCGGTTGAAGCCTTTAATAAACTTACTATATCATTGGTTTGTGCAGCCGTAAAATTATAAGGCTTTACTATTTCAAATAATATTGTGTTTAATGGCTCTATAGACTGTAATAATAAAACGGGTATATGTACTTCTTCGCCTTTATGTTTTAGTAACTTTTTTTTGTGTATTTCAACTGCTTGCTTGTACAATATTTCTGCTTCTTTAAAACGCTGTACATTGTCGTATAAGTTATCTTCAACAGCGGGGTATTTTTCTTTTACTGCCGGCAAAATGATGTTTCTAAAATAATTGCGGGTGTATTTTGTCTCACTGTTGCTAGCGTCTTCTACCCATGTTAATTGGTGCTGTTCAGCATAATCAGTCAATTCTTTTTTTGTAGCAAAAAGTAAGGGCCTTACTACCCTGCCCTGCTGTTGTGGTATACCTTTTATGCCGGCTATACCGGTGCCTTTAAAAAAGTTCATCAGCATGGTTTCTACATCATCATCTTTATGGTGTGCAGTAAGCAAATAATTTTTTATGCTTTTATCAGTACCCTTATCCATTACTTCATTAAACCAATTATAACGTAGTTCACGGGCAGCCACTTGCGTTGATACTTTATTTTGCTGGGCATATCCGGTGGTATCAAATTGTATAGTTTGTACAGGCACTTGTAAATTGTTTGCCAACTCTTTTACAAACTGTTCGTCAGTGTTGCTAGTGTTACCACGCAACATAAAATTGCAATGTAAAATGGTAAAATTATAACCGGCTTTAGCGCACAAATGACAAAGTACTACGGAATCTATACCGCCGCTTACGGCAATAAATAACTTTGCATTGGTTGGAAAAAGTTTTTTACCGTTTATATGCTGCTGAAAATTCTCCGCTAAATTCACTGTACTTATATTAATGCTGCAAATATAACATGGTTTGTGGAGCTGTAAACATATGAGAGAATAACCACAGAGGTAAAGTAGTTCATGCACAGAGGAACACAGCGTTTCTTCTGTTTTATACAATTAACTATATTCATTTAAAAGGAACACTTAGCATAACACGATGATGATTAGCGAACGGGACGATGAACGGAGCGTCGCAAGGGACGATCAATCAGGGCTATACAGTTGATAACATAAAAAAAGCCCCTTAAAAGTAAGGGGCCTGATAAAATTTATTTGTACAACAAATCATAATATTCGTGTGCCATACGGTTACTGCTAAATTGAAAGTGTACATCCTGCATACCATTTTTAATTATCTGGCGCCAGGTGTCATAATTTTCGTAGTAAAGCGGCAAAATTTCATTTTGCAAAATTTCGTATAACTTATTCAGGTCGTATAAATCCTGCTCATGTGTAGCCATATTTGCATAATCGGCTTTGGGAATTACAAAACCATTGTGACCATGGTTAATAAACTCCGGAATCCATCCGTCATCGGTTGAAAAGTTTACAGCGCCATTCATAGCTGCAGTCATACCACTGGTACCTGAGGCCTCACGTGGTACACGTGGATTGTTTAACCAGCAGTCAGCCGCTTGCTTTAATCGCTTAGACATTGTTAATTCATAACCGGTAAGCACCGCCATATTTTTATGGTGCTTGCTTAAATACACCAATTGGTTAAAATCGGAAATTGACGGATGATCCATTGGGTAAGGTTTACCTGCCCAAATTATTTGTACCGGATATTTTGAGTTGGTAATTAATTCGTTGAAACGTCTTTCATCGGTAGTAATTAAGCCGGCACGCTTATAACCTGCAAACCTGCGGGCCCAAACAATGGTAAACACATTAGGGTTAAAAATTTTACCGGTTTGGTCGGCTACTATTTCAAAAGCTCTTTTTTTCAGGTATTTTTTTCTATCGTCAAATCCGTAATTATCGGTTGCTTCTGAAAAACGATACAACTGTTTATCGGCCCAATAGCGCCAGTTTTGTGCATTGGTAATGGAAATAATAGGACAAATATTGGGGTACTTGCTCCACATTTCTCGGGAAACTTCGCCATGTAATTTAGATACACCATTGGCCAGTTTTGCAAAACGCAAAGCGGTTAATGAATGGTTGAAGGAATCGCTATCGTTGCCTGTTAGTTTTTTCACTTCGTCAATACTCAAGCCACAGAAATAACTCATTTTATGGCATAAGTAAATATCATGTTTTTCGTTACCTGCTTCTTCAGGCGTATGCGTTGTAAACACCAAACGTTTGGTTACTTCGGCCATATTGTTATTGTACTTTTTATACAAATAAAAGGCAGCCGAAACAGCATGCGCTTCATTCATATGGTACAATTCGGGATTAAAGCCTAACTCATCAATTAATTTAGCACCACCCACACCTAATAAAATAAACTGCGCTACTTTGGTAGCTACATTTGCGTCGTAAAGTCTATGACTGATGGTTTGCGATACATAATCATTCTCCGGTACATCGGTACTTAGCAGGAATAAAGGTGCAGTTTTAAAAGTTTCCGGATTTAAGTACCAAACTTTTACCCATACCGGGTGTTCATGTATATAAATTTGAAACTTAATACCTGTATCTTCTAAAAAACTGTATTGTTTTTCGTTCCAGGCCGGTTGTAAAGTCTGGTCCTGGTTTCTTTCCTGATCGTAGTAACCATACTTCCACAATATGCCAATACCAATCATGTTTTGTTTTAACTCGTAGGCACTTCTTAAATGCGATCCTGCCAGAAAACCTAAACCACCACTATAAATTTTTAAGGGCTGATGTGTAGCAAATTCCATAGAAAAATAAGCTACTTTTTTGTTATACGCTTGTTCTACAGGATACGGGACGTTGTAATTTTTAAAACTCATAATTAATGTGTTGTTTTTACACGATAATGCAAGATAATGGAAAATAACGAATGCGTTTTTTACACTCTCTTGATAAAGTTAGAATAACAATAATACAAAAAGATAATTACATTTTTTTTATTGACTTAATACGCAAATATTACTTGCAGAAATATATAACATTTAAATGCTAATACGGGCTCCAATTATTATATCTTTACAATAACCTAAATTTTAAATTTATTATGGATATCGTAAATTTTCTGTCCAGTTATTGGTGGGCAATTTTATTAGTACTATTTATTCTAAGTGGTATTTTCACCATTAACCAGGGATATATTGGCGTAATTACCATGTTTGGTAAATACCGTAGAATTGTTCGTCCCGGTTTACAATTTAAAATACCTATACTAGAGCAGGTTTTTAAAAAAATATCCAGCCAAAACCGTTCGGTTGAGTTAGAGTTTCAGGCTGTAACACAAGACCAGGCAAATGTTTACTTTAAAAGTATGTTGTTGTTTGCTGTACAAAATGAAACAGAAGAAACCATTAAAAAAGTAGCTTTTAAATTTATTAGCGAACGTGATTTAATGCAAGCCTTAATTAAAACAATTGAAGGTAATGTGCGTTCATTTGTTGCTACAAAAAAACAAGCAGAAGTATTGGGCTTACGCCGCGAAATAGTACAATATGTAAAAGTAGAAGTTGACCAGACTTTAGAAGACTGGGGATACCACTTGCAGGATTTACAAATAAACGATATCACGTTTGATAAAGTTATTTTAGAATCGATGAGTAAAGTGGTAGCTTCTAACAACTTAAAAGCTGCTGCCGAAAACGAAGGTCAGGCCTTGTTAATTACTAAAACCAAACAAGCCGAAGCAGACGGTAACTCTATCAAAATTTCGGCCGAAGCAGAAAAAGAAGCAGCCCGCTTACGTGGTCAGGGTGTGGCTTTGTTCCGTAAAGAAGTTGCCGCAGGTATGAGCGAAGCTGCTGAACAAATGAAACAAGCTAATCTGGATACCAACGTTATCCTGTTTAGTATGTGGACAGAAGCGATTAAAAACTTTGCCGAATACGGCCAGGGTAATGTTATTTTCCTTGATGGTAGTGCACAAGGTATGGAAGGCACCATGAAGCAAATACAAGCCTTAATGGTTAAACATGCTGGTACAGATGCTCCGCCACCTGTAAATTTTACAAAATAAAAACAACATATTATTTAAAAAGCCGGTTTACCGGCTTTTTTTGTGCTTGTTAAAATATTTAAAAACTTAGTAGGCCTGCACACCTAAACTATTAATTTTCCGTTCCTACCCTGTTATTGACAGGTGTTGATAACAAAAGAAAATGAGTATCCAAGTCCTTTGGTACATTTACGCACTTAAAGTATAAAAACATGTTTCATTTTTTGCAGATTGCCGATACTGCGCAACAAATAGCAAATAGCGCAGTTACTGATCAAAACAAAGATGGTAGTCTTAGTTTTTTTGAAGTTATTACCATGGGCGGCTGGATCATGCTGCCGTTAGGCCTTATGTTACTGGCGGCTATTTATGTTTTTGCCGAGCGTTATATTGCTATAAAAAACGCTTCAAAAATCGACCAGAATTTTATGAACATCATCCGCGACCATATTGTGTCGGGTAATGTTGCTGCAGCCAGAAGCTTTGCTAAAAACACAGCCAATCCGGTAGCACGTATTATTGATAAAGGTATTCAACGCCTGGGCAAACCTATTGAAGCTATTGAGCGCAGCATGGATAATGTAGGACAATTGGAAATGTATAAACTGGAAAAAAACTTGGGTATACTTTCTGTAATTTCTAAAGCCGCACCCATCTTTGGTTTCGTAGGTACGCTTATTGGTTTAATGCAATTATTCTCCAATATTCACGATGCTAATGAAGTAGAAATTGGTGTTATCTCTCAAGGTATTTACACTAAACTAATTACTTCTATTAGCGGATTAGTAATTGGTTTATTGGCTTACCTGGCGTATAACTTTTTAAATACGCAGATTGACAAAACTGCCAATAAAATGGAACTGGCCAGTTCCGATTTCCTTGATGTATTACAAGAACCTACCAGCCGATAAATTTTGTGAATTATGAAGTTTAGAAAAAAACACAGAGAAGAATCGGAAGTATTTACAGACTCGTTAAACGACATTCTGTTTATACTGTTGATGTTTTTCCTTATTACCACTACCATGGCTAACCCCAATGTGGTTAAGGTAAACAATCCCCGCGGTTCAAAAGATACTAAGGCAAAACAAAATATTGTAGTGTCTATCAATAAAGACCAACACTTTTTTATTGGTCAAAAACAGGTAGATCCTATTATGTTGGACAGCCTGATACGTGCCGAGGTAGAAGCCAAACGTAAATTTATTGATACACCATCCGTTGTTATTAACGCCGATACTATCTCCTATTATGGTGAAGTATTTCGTGTAATGCAATCAGCCAAACGTGCCGGTGCTAAAGTGGTAGCAAACGTAAGATAAGTTCAAAGCAAATTGCATATACTGTAAAGGGACTGGTAACAACCAGTCCTTTTTTTTCGGCCTCCCCAACCCCTCCGAAGGAGGGGCTTAGGTAGATTCTGATACTGCATAAATATTTTTATGTTATGGGCTACTATGCTACTATCATCGTCCCTTGCGTCGCACTCTTGTACTGCATTAATTCTATTGAGCAATATGCAATTTTCCTATACAATTGTAAAACCCAATAATTCAATATTAAATCTTCATTCTTAAATACATAGTGCAATGCCTAATTTTACTTTTTAAACATTGTTTGTTATGCACATTAGAGAAGCACAAATAACCGATATACCGGCTATACAAGTAATACGTCATGCTGTAAAAGAAAATGTATTATCAAACCCGGCTTTAGTAACTGATGAGGATTGTATTAATTATATAACCAAGCGTGGTAAAGGCTGGGTGTATGTAATAGAAAATAAAATAGTAGGTTTTGCCATTGCCGATTTAGAAGATCATAATATATGGGCATTATTTATACATCCTGATTATGAAAAACAAGGCATTGGTAAACAGTTACACGATGTAATGGTAGATTGGTATTTTTCGCAAACCAAACATAGTATTTGGTTAAGCACTGATGCCAATACAAGAGCCGAACAATTTTACCGTAAAGCCGGTTGGCAGGCTGTGGGTACATATGGCAAAACCGAAATTAAATTTGAAATGACCGCCAGTGATTGGGAGAATACAATTTGAAAATTTGATGATTTGGTGATTTGAAAATGAGGGAGTGGGAAGGTAAATAAGGTTTTGTAGCTATTATTATCAATAGCAAGTAATGTTAGCCATTAACTTTTTGCAAAGCGTATTTGCTTCTATTCTTTTACTTTTTCTTAGTTTGGCTGTAAAATAATTTTAAATGGATAAATCCATTAATAGTGGATCGCATTAACATAGCCCACGGTTTAAACCGTGGGCTATGTTAATTGGAAGTTTTCTTTAACCGTTTTAACGGTTTAAAAAATATTTTTCGGTAAAAGCAAAAGTATAATGTGTCATTGGCAACTTAATAATTAAGTAACAAAAAAGGATACCTGCATAATGCCCAATCAGGGATATGCAGTTGAACGGAGCGTCGCCCCGAATCAAACACACAAGCCCAACTCGGGGTAAAAACAAGGGACGATCCATCAGGGCGATGCAGCCGATAAACAAAATAAAAAAAGGCGTAAGAAAAAGCTGCTGCTGCTCCTTACGCCTTTAACCTTTTTCCTAACACCTTTACTTAGGCATTACATAATTTTTCACATCGTCGGCCGAAATGGTTTTACCGGAAAGTATTACCAAACGTTCTACCACGTTGCGTAACTCACGTATATTACCCGTCCAATCGTATTGTTGTAATAACTTTAAAGCTTCCTCATCAATGCCTTTTTTGGCTACGCCATAATCGGCACAAATATCACCCAGAAACTGTTCTACCAGCAAGGGAATATCTTCCTTACGATTGTTTAACGAAGGCACATGAATAAGAATAACACCCAAACGGTGGTATAAGTCCAAACGGAAATTTTTGTCTTCTACTTCCTTCAGCAAATCTTTATTGGTGGCGGCAATAACACGCACATCTACATTAATGTCTTTATCGGCACCTACACGGGTTATTTTACCCTCTTGTAAAGCTCTTAATACTTTTGCTTGTGCACTAAGGCTCATGTCGCCAATTTCATCTAAAAACAGCGTACCGCCATTGGCTTGTTCAAACTTACCAATGCGTTGTTTTATGGCCGATGTAAAGGAACCTTTTTCATGACCGAATAATTCACTTTCAATCAACTCGGTTGGTATGGCCGCACAGTTTACTTCTACCAATGGACCACTGCTACGGTTACTTTTTTCGTGAACCCAACGGGCCACTAATTCTTTACCCACACCATTTTCGCCGGTAACTAAAATACGAGCTTCGGTGGGTGCTACTTTTTCAATGGTTTCTTTTATTTTATGGATTGGTTCTGATGTACCAATCATTTCCTGTACCCTGCTTACTTTACGTTTAAGCACTTTGGTTTCGGTAACCAGGTTGCTTTTGTCAAGGGCATTACGAATAGTAATTAATAAACGGTTTAAATCAGGTGGTTTGGATATGTAATCATACGCACCTTTTTTAACGGCTTCAACGGCACTCTCAATATTTCCATGACCGGAAATCATGATAATAGGCACATCGCCATTTACTTCTCCTGCTTTTTGTAAAAACTCAATACCATCCAGTTTAGGCATTTTAATGTCGCATAAAACAACATCAAATTTTTTTGCTTTAAACTGGTTTAGTCCATCTTCTCCATCCGCAGCTTCGGCAATGGTATATCCTTCGTATGAGAGAATTTCGGACAATGTTTTCCTGATGGCCTTTTCGTCGTCAATAATTAAAATTTCGGGCATAAAATTTTTAATCTTAAAATGTTAAGGAGGCTTGTAAAATTTAATTCTCTTAGCAACAATACTTGTACCAAAGTACTCGCAATCAAGTACATCGATAACAAAAAGTTTTGAAATACTAATAAAAATAAGCGAATAAAAGCTAAAAGAAAAAAATGCTTGCAGGTTTGTTCAAAATTTTGAGATTTATTAATTATTTGAACAAAAAGTGAGTAGGCTTATAAAAAAAGAAAGGCCGGATAGAAATCCAGCCTCGTTGTAAAATCCAATATCCTATGAAAAACCATTACAAAGATGCACTTTGATAGGCAAAACGCTGCATTTAGCGCCAAAAACTTATTACCAGTAATTTTACGATTTCAACATTTGCAAAGCTTTTACATAGTGTAATAATTTGATTATCAATTAATTTAACTATTAAATAATATAAAAAAGTAATTTAAATTATTTTTCAGCCGCTGAAATACAATAAATATTTTTTGCCGAAAACTGCGTTTTTTACTAGCACAAAAATATTTATGACCGCAATAAACAGGAATTTAAGCCAGAAGGCCAATAAAAAAAGGCTGCATAAAATGCAGCCCTATAAAAGCAATTGGTTGTAGTAAACTCTTATTTTTTAACGTACATCACTTCTTTTACCAACTTAACCGTACGGGCCACATCCGGCAATGCAAGTGCTACTAAGTTTGGTGCATAGTGTAAAGGCGCATCAGCCGCAGTAATACGACGGATAGGCGCATCTAAATAATCAAATCCTTCCTTTTGAATACGGTAGCTGATTTCAGAAGAAATAGAAGCAAAAGGCCACTGCTCTTCAACAATTACCAAACGGTTTGTTTTTTTAACGCTTTCTAAAATAGTCATCCAGTCTAAAGGACGAATAGAGCGAAGGTCAATTACCTCAGCACTAATACCTTCTTTTTCTAATTCGGCAGCTGCACCTAAGGCCACTTTCATCATTTTATTAAATGAAACAATGGTTACATCGGTACCCGCACGTTTCACATCAGCTTTACCTAATTCAATATAATATTCTTCTTCCGGCACTTCCATTTTATCACCGTACATCTGCTCACTTTCCATAAACATTACCGGATCTTCCTCGTAGCGGATAGCTTGTTTTAATAAACCTTTAGCATCGTAAGGGTTACTTGGCGATACTACTTTAATACCCGGAATATTTGCATACAAAGCTTCAAAAGCTGTAGAGTGCTGAGCACCTAATTGACCGGCCGAACCGTTGCCACCTCTGAATACGATAGGACAAGAAATTTGTCCACCGCTCATTGCCAACATTTTAGAAGCTGTATTTAAAATTTGATCTAAAGCTAAAACCGCAAAGTTCCAGGTCATAAACTCAACCACCGGACGCAGGCCATTTTGAGCAGAACCTACACCAATGGCAGTAAAACCTAACTCGGCAATCGGCGTATCAATAACACGTTTAGGGCCAAACTCGGCCAACATACCCTGACTAACCTTATATGCTCCGTTATATTCTGCTACCTCCTCACCCATTAAATACACACGCTCATCTCTTCTCATTTCCTCACTCATTGCTTCACGCAAAGCTTCTCTAAATGCTATAATTCTGCCCATGTTGCTACTTAATTTAAAAGTGTGGCAAATGTAAGCGAGATAAGGGATAAAACCTAAAACTGTAAAAGGAAAGTTGAGGGAGCTGGTAATAGTTAATGGTTGATTGTTAATAGTTAGCCCAAAGTACTGTTTTGGGGCTATCAGCAATAGCAACTCCGGTCAGCTGCAGTTCCCGCTGCTATGGGCTCCGCTTTGCTCCGGTGCTTCACTACGTTCGCACTAAACCCTCCGCATCGGGCAGCCCTTCACCTTTTGAATATAGCCAGGCATTTGGACATTTTTAAGAGGGGGATATTTTTGTATATTGTGAAAGTCAAAAATCTACCAAGCTATTTTCCAACTAGAATTAGATATTTTACAAAAGACGAATTAAAGATTTTATGAATCAAGGAATAGGATTAAGTACCTCATTCGCATACTAATTATTTTAGTATATTTGTAGCTAAATTAGTTAGTATGTTCAAGGGAATGAATGGAATAGCTTTTGGTAAAAAATTTACAACCAATGAAGATT
>PJTT01000191.1_pt1 | contig 93396 bp, 75 predicted proteins | sample 1512261 | NCBI WGS metagenome assembly PJTT01 (sample SAMN08177685, study PRJNA422409) | Soil metagenome, whole genome shotgun sequencing project. | isolation source: Soil (2) enriched on wood chips | place: USA: Madison | collected 2015-01-15 | reverse complement strand
TGCCTAGCGCTTCCTTCAGATTCCACCTCACGGTGGACACCCTTGCATTTGGCTAACATTTCCAACTGTAATGGCATGTTCGGGACTTACACCCTAGAGTTATCGCCCATGCCGGGCGCACAATAAAAAAGTCGAAAGTAAAAACTTCCGACTTTAATCTGTGGAGGCTACTGGATTCGAACCAGTGACCCTCTGCTTGTAAGGCAGATGCTCTGAACCAGCTGAGCTAAGCCTCCTTTTGTATTGGTGGAGAATACTGGGTTCGAACCAGTGACCCTCTGCTTGTAAGGCAGATGCTCTGAACCAGCTGAGCTAATTCTCCATGCCTTTTTGCTTATTGCGTGTGCAAATATAGGTGTAAAATCTGATTTGCAAAATTATTTTTTTACTTTTTCTCGAACAAAACAGCAACCATCTTATGCTCAGGCATATAATTTCAGCCGCTAATCATAGAATTTCCAAGACACGCCGAACCTAAAATTAGCGTCGTTCATGGGGTATCTTCTAACGGTGTAGTACCCCCTTGGATAGAAGGCTTGGTTGAAGAAATTATAGGAAAGGAACAGATTTACCCGATCAATGTTTCCCGTGAACCAAACATCACCGATAGGATAGGTGGAATAATTGATTCCCACATTGTCGTTGTAGAACTGTCCGGCATTAATAGCATAGGAAGGTGAACGGAACGGCGTATTAAAGCGCACGTCCATCCCTAAGCGGAAGTCCATCACCTTGTACAATATATTGGCATAATAAAAGCTATGCCAAGTATATAACTCTGGTGTCGCGAGTATATCCGGAGCATCCGTCTTCTGATAAACAACCCGATTGTCCAAATGGAATCGTCCTACACGAAAATTCTGCCCTACGGTTACTTTAAGCAGGTTGAGGGCTCCAGATTGTGCTGGCGTAATCTGTCGAAGCAAAAGCTCATCGTTATCCGGATTATCCACCTCTCTAAAATAGAGGTAATTGTCCATTAAGAAATATTCCGCCTTTCCGGAAAATCCGATCTTATTATTCTCGTATGCAAAGGATAGATTTTGCGTCTTCGTCTTATTAAAACTGAGGTCCCACTGATGGTAGGTGTAGCTTAAGCGGTTAAACGCCATCTCAGGCGACTTATTCTGCGAATAAGCCCCTAAATGAATGACACCGGCATTCTCGCTCAGAAGCACATCGGCATTGGCCTCATATAGAAAATCACCAGCCTGCTGGCCAACGACGATCTGGTTGACCGCAGCACGCACATCGATACGATCACTAAATTTGTAGCCTAAGTTACCTTTCAACATGCTATTTTGGTAAAAATCCGAGTTTAAACTATCTCGGTACCAAATCAAATCATTTTGAAACGCCAGATCAAGCTTCGCCTCATTTTTGAACACTCCCTTACCCCGCAAATAAAAGCTGTAGGTAAACTCGTTGGATATGGTAGTAATGCTTGTGGTGTCGTTTACAAGCTCCACGTCGTTAATCGGAAATGCCGCACTAACATCGGCCTCGTTCTTGAAGAATATAAATTGTCGCTGACGAATAGATGAATTGTGCGCCAGCACATTGGTTGGGTGTATCTCCATTTCTGGCGTGCCTACATTCAACGTATCTAGGCGCCCAAGAAAATAAGACTGCCGCACAAACATGCCATTGTCGCGCCATTTGTTGTAAGGACGCGTTGCATTTTGCCCCATAAGCCGTGTACGGTACCCCATATTCGACGTGCTGGTCGTGTCCTTAAAAACGTCCTGCCCAAAGATACCCTCGTCGACCACCGAACCATTTTCTGCAGCATTAAGGTTATTAAAGGTAGCATTCAACAACATATTATAGCGCTTATCTTTTGATTCATACCAACTGAACACAGCGGCTTTCCTATCGTTGTAATCTTGATTGAGGTAATAACCATCTGTATTCGTGGCGTGGTACTCTGCCCCCACATTCCATTGCGGTGTTATGTTTTGCGCCAAACGGGCACGAAAGACCTGATCATCGAAGAAAAAACCGACCGTATAGAGCTCAGAATACCTCGCTCTTGCCCTAAAATACTGGATCGAATCCGGATGCAGTAAATAACGCTCCATGGCGTGAAAACCAGCTTGAAAACCAATGCTTTTATTGGGATTGAAAAGGAGATCTCTAGTCGCCAATCCGTAAGAACCGAGGTTAATCGATGGATTCCACGGCAGATTTTGTTTGTTATAATATTGGAAATTGATGTGTGAGGTATCGACCTGCACGGTGCGTGTAGACTGCTTCATCATCGCCAATGTGGTATAACGCACATACTTCGCGGTGAAAACAACCGAATCCTTTTTGTTATCTTCCTTTGCTCGGGCGGAATCCAGCGCACTACTAAATTCTTCCTCAACCTGCGCCGAAAGCCGGGAAATACCGACCAAAGCCAACACAAAAAAAAGGAAAAGCTGCTTTACATACCTGTTCATCAATGCCTGTTGTTCTTAAAATTATGCCAAAAATAATGCTAAAATTCGCATTTATTGCAATGCGATCAATTCTTTTAGAATCTTTGTCATTTTCGGTTCTGCTATCGAGGCCACTTCAACGATCTCTTGGAGCGATACCGACTTTAAGTCAGCATGAAACCCCTCATCTGTGATGGCGGAAATGGCAAAAACAGGCAGCTCCATATGATTGGCCACAATAACTTCAGGCACGGTACTCATACCGACAATATCGCCACCTATGATACGCATGTAACGATATTCAGCACGCGTTTCCAAATTAGGCCCAGGCGCAGATACGTAAACCACCTTATGCGCCCTAATCTTCAGCCTATCGGCAATATCCAACGCCTGGTGGATCATGCCCCTACAATAGGGCTCGCTCATATCGGGAAACCGAGGTCCAAAATCCTCATCATTCGGCCCACGCAAAGGGTTGTCGGGAAGCAAGTTGATGTGGTCGTCAATAATACCGATATCTCCCTTTAAAATACTCGGGTTCAACGATCCAGACGCGTTGGAGACGAAAAGTTTTTGAACACCGAGCGCCTTCATCACACGTACGGGAAAGGTAATCTCTTGCATATTATAACCTTCGTAATAATGCAGACGACCCTGCATCGCAACCACATTTCTACCGTTGAGCTTGCCAAAAATAAGCTTGCCCGTATGAAATTCAACAGTAGAGATGGGAAAATTGGGAATATTGGAATACATCATTTGATGTTCGACTTCAATTTCATTAACCAGCTTACCCAAGCCGGTGCCCAAGATTATTCCAAACTCGGGAGCAAAGTCACCTACTTTACGACGGATGGCGCTAACCGCCTCTACGATTAAATGATACATGGGTTTAAAAGATCTATTTATTCAAACTTAGTTTATTTTTTGCTCTCCCACAAACTTCAGCAAATCCTTCCCACGTCTTTAACAAAGATTAACCCTACCATCCCCGAGACATTTTAAGTTCAAAAACAAAAAAAAGGTCCAATCGTAACCGATTGAACCTCTGGTGGGAAATACTGGGTTCGAACCAGTGACCCCTACCTTGTCGAGGTAGTGCTCTAAACCAGCTGAGCTAATTTCCCTCTTGTCGAATTTCTTCGCATGGCACAAAGATACATTTTTTGCGCGTTTACGGAAATACTCGAACAAATTATTCTAAAATGTGCGGCTTCCCTTCTCCAGCTTGCCAGGCGAGGTCAACCACAGCAGCAGGAATGTCGTCAATCCGTTGTAGACAATTAGCTCAAAACCGATACGGTAAGCCGTATGGGGTACAATGTAGTAGGTATTCAGCACAAACCAGATCGCTGGTGACAACAAGCAGAAGTAAGGCACCAGTTTATCGTTCACCGTATAACGAGTCAAGATACCGAAGGCAAAAAGACCAAGTAGTGGACCATAGGTGTAACTCGCTGCCGTAAATATTGCAGTGACCACAGAGTCATCATTGATCAACCTAAAAACAAGGATGACCAAGAGCATCACAACGCTAAACACAAAATGGACAATATTTCGCTGACGTACCAACGCAGGGTCATTCGGGTTTTCCTTTTTATTGAAATTCAGGAAATCAACGCAGTAAGAGGTGGTCAGGGCGGTTAATGCAGAATCTGTTGTTGCAAATGTAGCTGCCGTTAAGCCCATCATAAATATAATACCTGCTGCCACGGAAAGGTTGTTCAACGCAATTTCCGGATAAAGATAATCGGGCGTACGCAACATCGAAATATCGATTCCTTTATCGGCGACATAAATATAGAGCAGAGCACCCACAGCCAAGAAAAAAAGGTTGATCACCACAAAGATCGCCGTAAAGGTCAGCATATTCTTTTGGGCTTCGCCGATGGTGCGCATACTTAGATTTTTCTGCATAAGATCCTGATCTAGCCCTGTCATGGCAATGGTAGCAAATGCCCCGCCGATAACATGTTTCCAAAAATGGTTCTTATTCCCCAATAGATCTTCCCACACTACAATCTGCGCATACGAACTTTCCTTGACGCGTTCAAAAGCATCCAACACGGAAAGGCCCAGACCATCCGCCATGAAATAGATCGACAAAAGCACCGCTAATAGCAAACAGAACGTTTGCAGGGTATCGGTAATAATGATCGTCTTCAGTCCCCCCTTATTAGTGTACAACCAAATGAGCACCAAGCACCCTGCTACTGTAACCCCAAAGGGAACTGCCCATGCATCAAAAATAAATTTCTGGAGAATGATGGCCACTAGGTACAGCCGAAAGGCCGAGCCAACCGTGCGCGACACCAAAAAGATCATTGCCCCAGTTTTATAGCTCTTATGCCCTAGGCGCTCTTCCAAGTAGGTATAGATCGACGTGAGGTTCATCCGGTAATAAAGCGGAAGCAACACATAGGCGATCACAATGAAACCCAAGGCATTGCCCAGAACAAATTGAAAATAGCTGAAGTTGGACGTTCCGACAGCGCCAGGAACAGATATAAAGGTTACCCCCGAAAGTGCAGTACCAATCATTCCAAAGGCAACCATGTACCATTTTGAATTTCGATTGGCTACGAAGAAGGTAGCGTTATCAGCTGTATTCCGCGAGGTGAAGTGAGACACTGTAAGCAGCATCCCAAAATAGACAAATAAGAAGGCTAATAGTATAAAAGGTGACATGTTCGGTATAAAAGTGGGTATATAGATGGTATAAGGAGAGCAGGTCGAGTTAGACTACACTACTCTTTAAAAGCTTTGCTATGCTCTATGGCTTTACGGACATTGCCGTAGCGTTCCAACAAAATGGTTGCCGTTTCCTCATCGGCTCCGGTTTCATCCATCACCATGCGCACGCCACGATCAACCAGCTTCACGTTAGAAAGCTGCATGTCCACCATTTTATTTCCTTTAACTCGCCCGAGCTGTATCATCACCGACGTGCTCAACATATTGAGGACCAACTTTTGGGCCGTACCCGATTTCATGCGTGTGGAACCTGTAACGAACTCTGGTCCTACGACCACTTCTACAGGATACTGTGCCACTTGCGCTATGGGCGAATCCGTGTTACAAACGATACAGCCGGTGATCAGGCCTTCTTCGTTAGCGCGCATCAGCCCGCCAATAACGTAAGGCGTCGTACCAGAAGCGGCAATGCCGATAACCACATCGTTTTTGTTCACGTTGTAGGCCAACATATCCTTCCATGCCTGTTCCTTATCATCTTCGGCAAACTCCACAGCTCTCCGTATTGCCTTATCCCCTCCGGCAATCAATCCAATCACCCAGTCGAAGGGCACGCCAAAAGTTGGAGGACACTCGGAGGCATCCAATATCCCTAAACGACCACTTGTTCCGGCACCGATATAGAATAGACGACCGCCGTGGCTCATTTTCTCCACCGTCACTTTAACCAACTTCTCTAACTGCGGAATAGCTTTCTCCACAGCCAACGGTACCGACCGATCCTCCTTATTCATGTTCGTCAAGAGATCATGAACAGACATCTTATCCAAGTCCTGATAATTCGACTCCTTTTCCGTAACTCGTATCATATTAACAGCAAATTCTACTTCCTTACAAATATGCAAATTTCAAAATGAAACACGCATAAAAACGCATCTATTTTTTATTTTTACTTTACCCTCTTTTAAATCATTTGGCCATCCTTACGATAAGCCTCCGCTCTAGAATGATCAGCATCGATCGACATAGCTGTATCGCTTCTGATAATCAACGTCAAACATAGATAATTTTATATGTATTTATAATTTCCGCTTAAAAAAAAGTAAACTATTTGTTACGATAACGATCAGCTCAATGAAAACAACAGCAAAACAGGAAGCGACGATTAAACGAGCAAGTAGCAGCTCCCATACCAACAAGCTACTTCAATTTCAGCTTAACGATGTTTCCATCCATAGAAGAGACGACCACATGCTTTCCTTTCAATATGTACATAGGGTTGATCATCGCATTCGATAACTTATACTGCCATAGCAGCTGCCCACTTGCAGCATCTACCCCTGACAGAAGACCGGAGTGACTAGGCACCAAAACCTGCGAACCGACTGTTTCTATCGCCGTCGGATTGAGCTCGTAGGGTAGTTGCAAGGTGGATTTCCATTCAATCGACATTTCTTCTGCTCCTGTTGATACACCCAGCAAATTACCATCCATTGTCTTCACATAGACATAACGTCCATCCCTTGACGTTCCCATCGATTCCCGGACACGCACATTATCCATTTTGTTACGCCAAACAACAGCGCCCGTTTTAGCGTTCAGGCAGGTCATGTATCGATCGGGGGCCACGACATAGAGTTTATCATGCAGCACAACAGGGTAACAGGCCGCCGCAGATAACATCCGGTTGGACTGCCCGTTGCTCCAGCTCCAGACCAACTTTCCCGTTTGCTGGTTTAAGGCATAAAAGCCGTTGCCCCAAGAGCCAAAGATCACCAATTCGGCATATAACGTCGGCTTCGCCGAAACATAACCACTTACCTCATCAAATGTCCACTTGACTTCCCCAGTAACCATATCGATAGCGCGAAAAACCCCATCAGAGGAGCCAATAAATGCAACACCCTGTTGAACAACCGGACTACCCAAAACAGCTTTTGCCGTCCGTATTCGCCACTTTTCTTTTCCGTTCCCCGCATCCAAACCGTAAATATTACCATCAGACGAACCCACAATGACCGTTTTTTTCCAAACAGCAGGTGTTCCGTAAATCTTTCCACTAGTTTTATATGCCCAGATTTTTTTTCCGCTTCTGCTATCAAGCGCAAACAGATCTCCCTCCGTATTTCCCGTAATTAGGAGCTGTTTGTATTCCGCAAAACCAGCGCCCAGATCCGCTTCGTCCTCAAATCGCCATACCTCCGATACGTGATCGTTATATTTTTCATTGACCGAATAATCGGGTCTGCGATACTTTGCGGCACCTCGGCCACCCCGATGATCCAGCAAGTCCACCTGCAACCAAGGATCTTCGGTCTTGACAGTGGGTCGGCGAATCTGGTAAACGGCTCGCACATTCGCAATCGCGATGATATTGTATCCGCCGATCGAATCTTTAGCGCGCAGGTTAGATCGCCCCATAACGCCCGGAATCCCCTCCCAGTCGTAACGTTTATTAACATGTCCATGCCCACAAAGTATAAGCTGCACATTGCGTTGCTTCAACCGATCGATAACTTCGTACCAATTATTGAGCGAAGAATCCTGCGGATAGTGGTTGATATAGATGAGCGGCGTCTCTATATCAGAATGGGCAGCAAAAACCGAGTCCATCCAAACAATGTTTTCCCGTGGAACTTGTCCCGGCCCCATGCGCATATTGGGCCCAGAGGCTGTACCCATAAACATGTAACCCTTATGCCTGAAGAAAAAAGTTTCACCGCCGAACACCTTCCGAAAAGAATTGGCGCCGCTTTCAGACCAATTGCTGTCGTGGTTCCCCGGAATCACGTAAAGTGGCAAATGCAGGCTGTCCAAAATTTGCTTGGCAAGCTGGAGTTCCTCGTCGGACCCAAATTCAGTAACATCGCCCGACAGCACGACAAAGTCTATATCCTTTTGCTGGTTAAGATCACGAACGGTACGACGCAAGTCCTCCGCACCGGTGGCACTGCCGACATGCGTATCCGTGACCTGTGCAAACTTAAAAGGTTGCTGGGCAACGAGAAACAGCGGCACAGCAATCAGGAAACCGCAAAAAACAACCGCTTTACACAAAAAATTTAATATTCCCACTGATTGTCGAAAAAGTAAAAACATTACTTAAACGCTATTGGATCCGTAGCACCACTCTCTTGATTGTCAACATTTAAAGCTGTGACAACATAAAACCCTGGCTGATTTAACAGCAAAGAATTGGTATTGGTAACTGCGATTACCTGCCCTTCCGCCTTGAGGTCGGAGAATCGATAAACAACCGATCGACCGGAAGTATTTGTCCAACGCAACGTCGCGGACGTTACACTAGGAGATCCGGGGATTGCAGGCGCAGCGGCCACTTGTCGGCCCATAAAGGGAATAACCCCAGGGTTCTGGTACAAGACAGACAACCTGTCGGCGATTCCAATTTTATTGTCAAGAATATATTTAGCACTGTACATGGCGCTACCTACAGCCTTTTTATTGAGCTTAGTCAAATTAAACTGTCTATCGAGTTCCTGCGTCGTCTGAAATGCTGCCGGTTGGCTGGCGTCACCAAACTTATAAAGACCGTGACCGATAACCAACGCCGCACTATAATTATACTGTGCCCAAATCGAAAGATTCGTCTGAAAATTATTCGAGCTATTGCCAATCTCCTGATAAAGTTGTGGAATAAGCAAATCGACCCAACCTTGTTGACACCACTTTCCTAAATCTGCGTACAAGGTATTGAAATTATAATCCTTGTTGGCAGCTGGCGATATCGAAAAAACAACTTCAGGCCTTGTGGCGACGACCGCCTGATGTATGCCCTGTATCGCTTTATCTACGTTATCTCGTCGCCATGCTTGAATGGTACTAAAACCCGTCCCATAGGTCTCATAATCTTGCTGATCAGACACCATGGTTCCTGCCGACGCAGGATCTGGATAAAAATAATCATCCAAGTGCAACCCATCGACAGGGTATGTTGAGATCAATTCCTTCACAATGTTAACAATACGCTCGCGTACCTCCGGCCGCGCCGGGTTATATATTTGGATCTTTTCATGGCTAACCACCCAGCTGGCATTGATGGAGCTGTGCAATGCCGGATAAGCTGTCGATGTACCAGCACGGGTAGCAATTCGATATGGATTCATCCAAGCATGAAACTCAATGCCTCGAGCGTGGGCTTCATCAATCAAAAATTTTAACACGTCATAACTTGGAGCATTCCCTCTAGCACCGGTTAGGGAAGCGCTCCAGGGTTCATATGCCGAATTATAGTAGGCATCGCCCATCGCACGAACCTGAAAAAAAATGGCGTTTATATTCATCTGCTTAAACTTGTCCAAATATTGAATATACTTTTGCTTTTGCCCCGCCTCTGTGTAATCTCCCAGCGGCCAATCTAAGCCCCAAGCCGTCGTCATCCAGACCGCACGCATTTCTTTCTTAGGAAATAACAGTGCTTCTTCGCCGGTGGGCGGTTCTGGTTCTGGAGATGGTACATCCGAACTTTTACTACAACTGCTAGCCCATAGCAACACAATGGAGCAGGCAAGCATAAAAATCTTTCTTTTCATTAAATGGTTCATCACAGCAAAATATCAGTAGACAAAAGAGCAGGGTAAGCGCCACTTTACGACCGCGCTTACCCTTTATAATTTTAACATTAATCTTCAGGTTCCTTCTTTGGAATTTCCATCACCACAAAACCGGCATCACTAGCTCCTGAGTAAAGCAGAAGTGTCTCGTCGTTTCCTTCCTCATCTTTGATCACAGCCCATCCAGTTTGTGTAGAAGGCGATGTATTTGCTGGACCCAAAAAGGAATACTCCAGTAACGGTCGCCTCTCCGACTGTTCAAAAGCGGTTAGCGCATCAACAATATTTGCTCCACGCGTGATATCGTACAGATACATGACTGTTCCCTCTGAACCGGTGCGTGCTGCCGTTGTTGTTAGAAGGTAACGCTCCCCATTGAACTCAACTACTCTTGCAGCGGAGCTACGGATAGGTATTGCCGTACGACCCAGCGTATGCGTTAAAGCTCCAGCGCTATTAACAACCATAATCGGAGCATCATGCCCTGTAAAAAGGTAGTTATCCGTATTTCCCACCCGCGTGAAGGAACTCCATGAGCCTACATTCACCGTTGAGGTAATTACCAGCGGATCGCCAACGGTGGTATAATTTGTAACTGTCAGTCGCAAGACCTTTGTCCCAGCATTATCACCGAAGAAGATAAAACCGTTCCCCGAGTCATCTAAATTGATGGTAAAGTTATCTCCATGACGAATGCCCGCACCGGCAACAGTCCCCACATTGATGTTGGCGATAACTTGCGGAGCAACATTAGGGTCGGTCCAATGGTAAATTTTTAAAGGACTTGCCGCAGTGTTACCGGAAAGATTAGCAATGTATGTATGCCCGTTGACGATATCACCTACGGATACCGCGAAAGTACCCTGAGACACGCCACTTAGATTTAGTGGAATTTTATTGGCCACACCGTTCCGCAGATCACTAACTTTCAACAGGTGTGATCCCGCAGCATGGCGCGTAACCACCAAAACATGTTCGCCATCAAATCCGGATCCACGGGTTAATGCCGACACAAATGTTTCGTAGATCGGATTTCCCAATTCATTGTTCGTAAAGTCAAACACATTACGCTTTGCTACATCCGCACCAAAAACGGGAATTCGCAAACGCAAGGTGACAAAATACTCCTTATACCTCGGGGCGTTCGTCACTTTGATAACGATCGTTTTCTCCGAATCGCCTTCCGTAAACGGAAAGGTATATCGCTCTTTATCCAATTTAGCGCCATCAGACAATACCGCTTCAAATTGAATATTTTCAAAATCCGTTTCTGGATCTATTCGAGGAAAAGAAATTGTCTTACGATCTTCATCAATAACCCCTTCAATACTGGTTGTACCATCAGCACCCGCATTGGCTATCCTTATTGTTGAAAGTTCCGTAAACTTGTCGGAGGCCACATTTTCCGGAAAATCATCCTTGCACCCCGATAGCAAAACGGCCACTATGCCGCACAAGAGCCACATCGATGTGATATATCTATTAATCAGGATATTATTTTTCATCTCTATTTAGTTTAATAATGTGGAATTTAGTTTTCAGGCCATCCTTGGGTTTGTTGAAGCACATACCCCCTTGCTGCATAATCATCAATTTGGTTGCGTCCAACAGGCGATAAATACGGATTTATATTCACCTGATTCATAAACGGCAGCCTATCAGCATTGCTTCGATGCCTGTAAAATCCGTTCATCAACCCGGCATTGGATCCATTGTAGGCTACATAAGTGCCGTTAAGCGATACGACGCCTAGATCCGCATTGATTAATGTTGGAAGTTGCGCTTGAAAATTTACCCAGCCACCTGATAACAAATCAGGATTCGCCTGTGTATCCATGTATTCCAATTTTTTCCAGCGCTCTAAATCTGCCAATCGGGAATACTCAAAGGCAAACTCCATCCGCCGCTCCCTCCGTATCTCCCACAGCAAAGGACTTACAGAGATATCACGCTGTGGGTCTGCCGGTATACTATTCAATTGTAAATCGGCTGTTTTTTGAACACCTCTGGCAGCGGCTTCCGCCGCAATCGGGCGTTGCCTAATCTTATTTATACTTTTTTCGATATCGTCTTGGGTAACGGCCATCCCTCCCAAAGTGGAGAGTTCAGCTTTGGCCTCGATCCAGTTCAGCAACACCTCTGCATAACGTAGCACAGGATAATCTGTGGTGTTACGATTCGACGTAAAATTTACCACGGGCGAGTTTGCCGGATTCTCATGAATTGCCTCAATATTTCTCGGCAGGAATTTAGTAACGTAAAACAACGACGCCCTATTCAACGGTGAAGGATTACGATGGAACGTAGCCTCGAAACGCGGATCACGGGTTTTTATCATCGTGGACAAGTCAAATTTGTCCGCATCAGCAAGCGATGAATTCTCCCACACACGCCCATCATGACATAAGTAGGATTTTAAGAGATCTGTTGTTGGCCCTATCGCCAAGGTCTCCCTAAGATTGGAATAGGTCGCAATGGAATGCTGCACGGCAATCGCTTCGTCGTAATGTCTGTAGAAAATACAATCCCGATTATCCTTTAAGCTTTCGGCCGTAAATAGCGCGCGATACTCCGTGACGATATCATACCGACCACTGTTCATGAGTAGATCCGCAGCCGAGACTGCCAATTCCAAAAATTTCTGCGCTCGCGCATTGTTTTCGTAGTAATATTTCTGCCAAGAACCTTCTTGCAGACCTATCCGCACAATCATACCGGCAACAACGTACCTATTTAAGTTCTGGTCGCCATCATTTAAACGAACAACCTCCATCGCGTACTTCAGATCATCAAACACCGCATCCATCACGATGTCACGCTGATCTCTCGGTTTATAAAGCGCATCCAAATCGGTATCGCTAACAGGATAATCGTAATAAGGAACATTACCATATGTAAACACAAGCTGTGCATAGCGCCAGGCTCTGTAGAACTTGGCAACACCTAACCAATGCGACTTGGCTTCGTCGGAAAGAATCGCACCCATCCTATTTTCAATACGATCCACCATAACATTTAATGATCGAATATTGGAATAGTTCCAAATGCCACTTATAGGTACGGCTCGCGTGAAATTGCTCTGGTTACCCAACGACAGGACATCGTCGCTAAACGTATACCCCATCAATGGGGCAGAAGTCGTCGTAAATCCGGTATTATATCCCACGAAAAAATCAGGCAGGAACTTGTTTGCATATAAGCGTACATTATCCTCCGTTACCCAAGCGGTTTCATCCTGCTCTGTCGTCAGGGGAGGTCTATCTAGAAATTTATCACATCCGGTGAAGGCAATAGATAGTGCAACTAAAGCATATGTTATTTTTGAAAGTTTCATTTTTCTTCAATTTTACTATAAACCAATCTGTATACCCATAGAAGCCGACTTAAATGTCGGATTTGCAGTTCCTGTGCGACCTAGGTTATAATTGCCGTTGGACAACAACATTGAACTGCCCGAGATCGTCTCCGGATCTATCGGCAAACCTCTGAGGTTATCGAAAGTGAACATATTCTCCAACGATACATAGATCCGTGCCCGAGATAAATGCATCCTGTTAAGCACCTTCGTTGGTACCGAGTATCCAAAATTGATGTTCTTGATTCTCACGTACGCCATATCCAGCATGTACTTTGTCTGCGGACGCATCACGAAACTGGAGTTCGACCCGTTGTAGTTCCAAGCACGCGGATAGAAAGCATCGGTGCGGTCTTCGCGCCAATAATCTGTTGCGAAAACCTTGGGCATTCCACCTTCTTTTGCAAAATAACCAGGAATGGCGAGCTGCCCATCTCCCCAAATTTTCCGTTCACCAATCCCTTGTACAAATACCGCGAAATCGAATCCTTTATACTCTGCTCCCAATCGGAATCCGAAATCATAACGTGGCGTGGTATTTCCGATAACCACTTGATCACCCATATTTCCAAAAGTATTGTTCCCCGGCGTGATATACCCATCACCATTGACATCGACAAACTTAACGTCGCCGGGAGACATCAAAAGAATCTGGTTGCCATCTTCAAAAAAGGTCTGATAAACCGGGTTATCCCCTGCCAACATATTTGTACGTTTAGCATTTCCGTCGAACACGATGGTAGTCTGCGTAAAATTTCCATTAGCATCGTAAATAAAATCATCTTTTTGATAGAGACGATCCGTTACGTAACCATACACATCCCCATATCGCTTTCCTGTTACCCAAGTATTATGGATATTCCTATTTTCAAAAGGCGTGTTGTAATCCGCGGCTTTGGTTATCATTGTTACAGCATCCGCTAAATTCGCATTGATGTTCAAACGAAGACCACTCTCGAATTGCAAGCTATAATCCGCAGCTATTTCCCAACCTCTTGTTTGAAGATTACCGTAATTTCCATTCGGAGCCGCCGCACCGAGTGTTGCAGGAAGGGCATCTCCAGCTATAATCATATCAGTCGTTGAACGCTGGAACCACTCAAACACAAAGCCTAATTTGTTATTGAACAAACGTACATCCGCTCCTACATTGAGATGCTCAATGTTTTGCCAACCAATACCATCAGAAATCAAATTAGGTGTTCCCAACTGAAAGAATTTCTGTCCATCAGACGTAAGCCAGTTATTTTGAGCGATATTCATCCGTGCCCAATAAAGACCATTAGACACCGATTGATCGCCGATAATACCGTAGGATCCTCTAAGCTTTAAGAAGCTTAAGACTGGATTTAATGGCTCTAGGAACGACTCATTGCTCACGACCCATCCAGCGGATGCAGATGGGTACCATCTCCATCTCAAACGTTCCGGAAACAACGATGTTCCATCATAACGTAGATTTCCTTCTAGCAGATATTTATCCTTAAATGCGTAGTTGACGCGACCAAAAATACCAAACTGAGACTGCCAATCTGCCGCCCCACCAGAGGTCTGCACACCTGTTGCAAAATCAAACTGTGGATTGTCATTATTGATAAGCTCCGTTCGGTTGGACCAGTTCGACAACTCGTCATCCGCCACAATGTTGGTACCCAACATAACCTTCAGATCATGCGCATCGGCAAAATTCTTTTGGAAGGTGGTAAATGCGTTGAAGGTGTGCTTCTGCGATTCAAAAGCATTGCGATACACATAGGAGTTTGCCTTGGTCCCGTAATTTACCATCGGAAACTTATATCCCGGTATACCGCCTGTATCTGTTGGATTTCCATTCTCATCCACAAATACACGGTTTCCCAGCTCGTCATTCCACACTACGGGACTGTACCAGGGCTCTGCAGCCGTAATTGTCGGCTGTGAGCGAAACAAGCTGTTCACTTGCGAAGTGTAGGCATAGTCAGCTTTAACATCCCAATTTTTCGTTAATTGAATCGTTGCACCCACATTCAGGTTGATGAAACGATCACGCTTGGTCGTTGTGTGGGCCAACGAAGCATCCGTTGCGGGATCGCGAAGGTCTACACCATTTTCTTGCACACCTATGGGAAACAGTGAACTCCAACGGTATAGATACAGCCAGGGATCAGCCGTAAATCCGCCGGAATTAGTGGAATTTGGATAACGCTTGGTACCATCGGCATACATAGCACCTCCACGTAGGGTTAGGAAATCGGATACTTTCGTCGACACATTCAAATTGGATGTCAACCGTTTATAATCATCATGCTTAGCGGGCTTCATCATCCCCTCCTGTCCTAAATAACCCACAGAAAAATTGTATTGGGTATCGCCACGCTTGCCGTTTAGGCCTACGTTATGCAACTGTGAAAATGCACGGTCTTTAATCATCGCATCGGCAGCATCATACACACGATAACCGTATTTATCGACACCGTCGAAATACCAATCCCGACCATAAACTACCGGATCGCTATTTTTTACGGTTCCGCCGTATTGCTCTTGCCAGGCTTTGATCTTTTCAAAACTCTCCCAGTTCAATCGCCAGAAACCACCTGCCGGGCCAGCCTGCTTCATATTATCGTGAGCATCCAAGGTATATTGCAGCCCTTCAATCCCGGCAAGCTGTATATCGGCAAAAGGCGACTGCAATGAATAGTTTCCCGAGTAGCTTACATCCGTACGATCTGTTTTAGCTCCCTTTTTTGTGGTTATCAAAACAACACCGAATGCTGCTTTAGCTCCATAAATTGAGCTCGCTGCAGCATCCTTTAATACAGTGATGGTCTCGATATCGTCCGGATTGACCACTTGCACGCTAGGCACCTCGACATTATCGACCAAAATCAAAGGATTACTGGAGCCGTTTTGTGAAGCAATTTGCCCACGTATGCGCATTACAGGGTTAGATCCAACTTCCCCGCTGGGGACCTGTATGGAAAGCCCGGGAACAGTTCCCTGCAACCCCCTAGCGAAATCCGGAATTGGCCGACTGCCTAAAGTCTTCTCTACATCTACCGATGACACGGCTCCGGTTAGATTTGCCTTTTTTTGCTGACCATAACCGACAACCACAACTTGTTCCAAAGAGTTTTCATCGATCTCCAAAAGAACATTCAGCGAATCTCCAGACACCCGTACTTCTTGCGGTTTATAACCTATCGAAGAAAACCGAAGAATCGCGTTGTTTGGAACGGCAATGGAATAACTCCCATCTGCAGCCGTTATCGACGAAATCGACGAGCCTACGACGCTCACGGTTACACCAGAAACAACGCCTCCTGCGTCCCGTACAACTCCATTCACCTGCGTTTGTTGCGAGGCATGCGTTGAGACAACTGCGAGATGAGTATGCGCAATTACTGGATCAACTTCAAGATTCAGAAACGCGGTCGCCGTCAAAGAAAATAATAATGATTTTCTCATTGTTAATTAGTTAGTTGTTAATAAGCAGTCACGCCATAATAAGGTAATAATATTGCGTTTTCTTACACCATAAAAGAAAGGTAAACGCTAAAACCTGCACTAATATAGTTAACAAATATTAAAATAAAAACTTTTATGCGTTTTTTAACGCTTTTATGCAAAAAAAAAAAAAAACACGCACAAAGGCGTGTTTTAATTTTTCAGTATAGTCTGTTATTCAAAATCGGGATAAAGCAGGTATTTTTTACGCATTACCTTATAGTCTGCCAGCTCCGACTTCCAACTATCCCGTATCTCGACCTCATTTTTTCCCGCAAGTATCATTTTACGAAGTCGATCTGTTCCAGCGAGTTTATCGAAAAACTCGGGACGCGCGAAGAACTTCCCCTTATCGGGCATCTTGTTATAGAAATCTAATACATATTGTAAGGTAAATCTTTGTTTATCGGCATCCAGCTTACGCAGGTCAACACCATATAACATCTCCCCTTTTCCTTCTACATGCTTGGTCATGCCGGATTTCTCCCCAGGAGTAAACTTGAAGTCACCATACACGGGATCGTTGTAACCAATCACTTGGAAAGGCCAATCCGTCCCACGACCAATAGATATATCTGTCGCCTCAAACAGGCACAAAGACGAATAGAGACGAACCGACAGATGATTTGGCAAGCTTGGCGATGGAACAACCGGCAACTCGTAGCGAATCTTGTGATCCCAATGTTGAACGGGAATGACCGTTAGCGCACATTGTTTTCCTTTTTCCAACCATTGCTCACCATTAATCATTTTTGCCAATTCTCCTACGGTAAGACCGTGTACCATGGCAATCTTATGGAAAGAAACGTTTGATTTGAACTTATCATCTTGACGAACAGGACCATCTACTTGGTCGCCGCATGGGTTAGGTCTGTCCAAGACAATCAATTCCTTACCATGTTTTGCACATAGCTCCATCACACGGTGCAATGATGTGATATAGGTATAGAAGCGTGCGCCGACATCCTGAAGATCGAAAATCATCACATCAATCGACTTTACAATCGGGTCTTGCTTTTCATTTCCACCATATAAAGTAAAAAGCGGCAAACCTGTCTTCGTATCCACCTCATTGCTGACCTTCTCACCGCGCTCGACCTCACCACGGAAACCGTGTTCTGGCGCAAAGGCAAATTTAAGATCCACCTTCTCTTTTAACAGTACATCCACCAAATGCTCTTTTTCCGCTCCAACAATAGACGTCTGATTCCCCATCAAGCCGACTTTTTTTGCCTTCAACAACGGCAGATAAGCCTGCAGCTGATCAGCACCGGTCAAAATCTCGGCGTGGGCGGTATCGAGAGCGCTATCGACTTTGACTGTCGCTTCGTTATTTTGCCGGTTATTGGCGGAACATGATGTAATTAAGAGCACGAAAAAGGCACATCCAATAATTATATTTTTCATATTTATGCGTTTTTAATTGTACAACAAACATAAACAAGAAATGCTAATAAAAAAAATTCCCGAAAGCGAACTTTCGGGAATTTGCATCATGCCTAGTCCTCCTTATCCCACCATATGGGCTCGTTGATGTACGTTGGCAAATCAAAAGTAGGAGCAGCCAAGCGCAATTGCTGACTATTGTAATTCACTTCATAAGTTGCCATAGCAAAACGACGCGGCCAATCTGTTGCCGAAGGATACGCCTCGGTATATACATGTGCAGGTCGTTTATACCCTTTGTATACACCGGTCAACTCGTTATAATTACCGGATGCATCTGTACAAAAATTTAGTCGGCGCATATCCACCCATTGTTCCGGAGAATAAGATAACGCAATATATTTTTGAATCATGATATGACTGAGTGTCAACGAAGAAGCATTTTGAATAACGGAAGAACTTCCTAGAAAGCTACTTATCTCGTTCGCGGCAATATCCATAATCCGCATATGGATACGAATCCCTTCTTTGTAGGCGGCCAATGCAAGAGCCGCTTCACCTTTCCGGAAACGAACCTCTGCCTCGATAAATTTCATCTCTGCGCCGGTCAACAACAATCCTTTTGAGTCTTTGTGGTTATACCAAGTTCCCGTTGACAAAACCCTTCCGTTTGCTGCTACCGCTTCCCGCAATTGGACGTACACAGAGTCTTTATTGCTAAATTTATTGGTCGATGGCGAATAACTATAAGCTACCGGACCGGTTAACACCACATTTGAGGAAAAATCTACACCAATAGACGGTCGGAGTGTGCCATCAGGTTCTTGAGCATGCGGAACCAAAAGTTGGAAACGGGGATCTTGCATGTCTTGTGCACCTGTTGGTGCGCCGGTATATCTGTTTAATATGTAATCCAAATACATCTTGGACAATCTCGTCGACGCAGATGTATTCACATATTGTAGAGCAGATTGAGCTGTAGAAGTCGTCGTTTCCGTTTGATCAATATATTGGAAGATAGTAGATTCTTCTGCTGTTTGAGGAGCATTCTGCAGAGCCTGCAAAATGGCATCCTCATCATAAACGGATTTCTTGTTGAGATGCGACAAAAACCTTGCTTTTAAACCGTAGGCTAGCCTAATCCAGTTATCCACATTCCCTCGGTTGTATGTGTCCCCTAAAGACAAATCTGGCGCGCCAACACCCTGTGTTTTTTGAAGATCTATAACCGCCTCATCCAAAAGGGGAATAACTTGACTATAGACATATTCAGCATCATCAAAAGCTGGCGTGATAATTTCCGGATTGTCAAACTCCCTATAAGGTAGTATCCCGTAAAAATCAGCCAAATATCCAAAACCCCAGGCTTTCATGATCTTGCCCACACCAACATAGTGGTAAGCCTCTAATTGTTCAGCAGCCTCTATCATGGGCTGAATATTCACCGCGGTATTCACGTACCAAGCCTGCCAAGGCCAATTAGCAGCAGCAGCATCTGAGTACCAGCGCGTAAGCAAATAGTTACGTGTAGTAGCCCCATAAACATTTGCTAACTGATGGGTTACGTGAACGGCCCTAGTACCAGCACTTTCGTAACCATCCGCAAATTGAGCAAGTATTGAAGGCAAGCGCTGCTCGGGCAAAGGAACAGTCGAATTTGCACTATTGGGATTATTATTTATATCCAACCATTTGTCACAGCCTCCAAGAAAAACACTGCCACATATGGCCAAAAGGTATAATATCGTCTTCATTTCCTAAAATTTTAAATTAACACCTACCGTGAATCCAGCCGTTGCGGGAACTCCCGCATAATCTACTCCCACTGAACCAGAACCGACAACGCCGGCTCCCGCAGCGCTAGTCTCAGGATCTACGCCCGAATAGTTTGTAAGCAACCAAAGATTGTTTCCCGTGGCGTTAAAGGCCGCACCTTTAATAAACTTGCTTCTTTTGAGATATTCCGTGTTTAACGAATAACTCAACGAAACGGAACGTAATCTGAACCAATTGACATTTTCTATAAAATTTGGCGTGTGCTTCGTGTAAACATCCTTATAAAAAGCCTCATCCGCCACAACATCTCTCGTAATCGTTTCATATTGCTGCGTCTCTGGATTCAATGCACGCCCTGTAAACTGTAATGTCTCGCCCCGCTGGGCAGTCTTCTGGCTTGTACCATAAACCGTCATCAAATATTCCGATGCGTTATACACATCACCTCCCTTACGAAAATCAAACAAAAAAGAAAGATCCCAATTTTTATATGTAAAAGAGTTGTTCCATCCACCAATAAAATCAGGCTCCCTGTTTCCTACATACGTTGTCGTTGTATTTGTTGTCAGTGGTCTTCCCGTCGTGTAGTCTAACAAAAGATTTCCATCACCGTCTGTTTGCCAAACCGAACCGCTTAAGGCCATAAAATCTCCATCATTATACGACGCAGCTTTACCCGTACCAACCTGTACATCAGTAACATACAAAATATCCAATCCGCCTATCAATTCTGCAACCCGACCGTTATTGTGTGATAGATTCAACGCCGTATTCCAAGTGAAATTTTCCTTTTTTATTGGACTCGCGTTTAAAGTCAGCTCAATCCCTTTATTGTTCAGCTCCCCAATGTTGTAGTACGTCAAAATATAGCCCGTAGCATTGGAAACTCTTGGTTGTAAAATTTGGTTGATTGAATTTGTTTGGTAGTAGGTAAACTCCAAGCCCAAGCGATCCTTTAAGAAACGTAAATCAGTTCCTACTTCGAATGCATTCGTCTTTTCAGGCTGGAGCTGGTTATTACCTCTTGTCCAGTGATTTCTAAAACCGCCACCTATCGTCAGCTCTGGACCAAAAAGGTAAGTATTGGTGACATATGGAGTAGCATCCTTGCCGACAGAAGCCCACGATGCTCGTAACTTACCGAATGTCAAAATATTGTTCTTCTCCAATAATTCAGTAAAAATAAACGACCCCGAAACCGACGGATAAAAGAAAGATCTATTTGCGATAGGCAGGGTAGACGACCAGTCGTTTCTTCCTGTAAAGTTCAGATAAGCATAATTTTTATACCCGACCCTTAGATCCCCATACACACCAACCAACCTCTTATCATTAAACACCTGCGCGTAATACTTGTCCGTTTGATCAAAATTTTCAATGCTCTCGAATCCTTTAATGACAAATCCTTCACCTCTCACGGATGTAGATTTGATTTTTGTATCCTCAGCGGTGGTACCTAACAAGAGCCCAAAGTCCCAATCGTTTATTTGCTTTTTGAAATTTAACATCAAATTGCTATTCAGGTATTGGTATTTTCTGTCCGTGTTCGACATCATCCCCTGCTGCCATGCTAATTTCACACTCGAACCTTCAGACACCAATGAATTAAACTGTGTAGTAAAATTATCTATACCGAGTCGATATGTAATATCAAACCAATCCGCAACATTGATATTGGTATAAATATTTCCTATGACCCTGTCCGTCTTGTCATTTTGTGGATTCTTATTAATTAACCAATAAGGATTATCCATATTATTTTCTAAAGCCACTTCCGGAAGCAGAAGCTTATTGGATCCATCGGGATTTAAATAATCTTTCATATTCGCATTGCCCGGCCAAATCAAGACGCCTTCCATGTAACCATTCCCTCCTGCACCCCATAATCCAGATCCTGTCAATGTTTTACGTGTATCACTCATCGCATAAGAAGCGTTTGCTCCGACGGTAACACGTCCAAGCTTCTGCTCACCATTGAACCGGACTGTCGATCGATTAAAATCTGTTGTTGGAACCACACCGGTTTGGTATATATTAGATCCCGACAAAAAGAAATTTCCTTTTGCCGATCCCCCAGAAATATTAAAAGAATTATCGTAAGAAGTTGCTGTTTCATAAAAGTCGCGCAAATTGTTGTAGCGCGGTTCTCCAGCAACAAAAGGATCTCCCCAAGACTCAAAGGTTTGCTCGACTAGAGATCCATTATAATAGGATCCTTGACCATATAACGCCTGCTGTTCGGGAAGCTTATTCACCCAATTCGTTCCAAATCGGGAGCTGATAGATGCCTGTGTAGCTCCATCCTTCCCCTTCTTCGTGGTAATAACCACAGCACCAGAGGCCGCTCGCAATCCATAAAGCGCAGCGGCAGACGGACCTTTCAAAACGGAGATGGATTCTATGTCTTCAGGATTCAGATCCAACGCTCGGTTTCCATTAGTCGTTGAAATATTGGTATTTCCATCAAATGCGGAGTTATCTCCTTGTCCTGTAGAATTATCCATAGGAACACCATCAATAACAAAAAGAGGTTGGTTGTCCCGTTCCAAAGAAGTCCCTCCACGAATCACGATATTAGATGAGGCTCCAGGAGCGCCTCCAGAATTCGTGACATTCACACCGGCAATTTTTCCGTTCAAAGAATTGATAATATTTGGATTCTTATTTTTCATAAGCTCCTCTGCATTAATATCCTGTGCAGCGTAGCCCAGCGCCTTTTTCTCCCGTTTTATACCCAGTGCGGTAACAATCACCTCATCCAACGAGGTATCATCATTTTCCAACACTACGTTGGCGGTAGAACCCTCTACGGACATATCTTTGGATTTGTACCCGATTGCGGAAAAGCGCAGTATGTTGCCTGATGCTGCCGAGATGGAAAAGGCGCCATTTTGATCGGTTTGCGCAACAGCAGAGGTGCCGACGACCGTTACGGTTACACCGGCAACGGGCCCAGAAGCATCCCGCACGATTCCGGAAACCTCAATTTGATTAGGAAAGTCACCTTTAGGTGAAGAATGATAACCTGTACCAAATGCCTTTGGAACAAAGCCTGCATAGGCTCCTTGTATCACTCCTCCCAAAGCAACTGCTACGAGTAGAGCTTTATTCATGGTAGTTGTTTTGAAGTTTATTCATAAAAAGGCTTAATGGAAGTCTTTTCATCTATTTCTCAAACAATAGTAAGTTATTTTTCCCACAACTGCAACATTGTGCACTTTTTTAAAAAAATAACAACAAAAAAGCACTCATATACACGCAGAAACACGAAAACAAAGAAAAATTAAACACAAAGAGACAACCATGGAAGCCTTATTTCAAAAAAACAACGTCCTCAAGCTACATTTGAATAAAATTTCGACTTTCTTGTAGAGGCGTTAAAAACTACTTCGCTACAACAGATTGTTGCAGCCCTAAGTTCAGGCGCAGCTGCTCCATAAAAGCATTCCCTGGATCAGATTTCTGGGTAAAATAATCCGGGTCCGTTTCTTTCCACCATTCAGTACCTTGAAAAGCTTGGTATTCGTGATGCCCAATCACATACTGTATATCATATTTCGACATCAAATATTTGATCAGGGCTGTATTGGCTTTGAGCTGTGCCTCGGTAAGCGGATAACGAGCAGACCCTATATTTTCAATACCGATCGCGCAATAGTTGAGGCCTATTGTATGGCGAGCGAAGGTCGTCTCGGGAAGTAGCTGGAAAATCGTACCATCTCGTCCGATGACAAACTGCGCGGAAACATTCAGCAGACTAGCTTTCTTGAGCCCGGGCCTTCCCGGAAGCTGCACCGGATCAAAGGTACGGATGGTTCTACTGACAGAAAGCACATCCGTCCAGTGCACCACCACCATCTTCGGGACAATCTCAACCGAAGAGCTTTTAATTCCATGACGCTGTTCTAGATAGGCCCGCGAAAGATCTTCACGCGTGCTATTCCAAGTAATTGGACGCTGTACAATAGTAGGCCGTTCTTGCGCCCACAGTTGAAAAGACAGAAACCACGCCACCAAAAACACAAAAAATCCTACAATCCGCTTACCCATAAAAACAAAACTACCCAAAAATTTTAGGCAGTTCTGTAAATTATTAGTTATAGTATTAAATTGCCCGTTTAGCAACATACTCACTCTCATTGCTTAAGCGATCTATCGCCTTTACTGCTATCGCTCTCAGTTCTCGACCGTTCTTTGTTTTAGGAAAGCTTCTTTCGCTCTGCCTGCCATCAAGGATCTCATATTCCCACACATCGCCATACTGCGCATAGGCTACCCATTGAAAAACCTGATCAGGCTGTTTGTGTAGCCATTTTGCAAATACACTACTCTTCTCGGAAGTCAAGATCAATGTAGGTGCCAATAGCGGATTAACCTGCAACCACGGCGTCCTCGGTATTAGGGCTTTGCTATGGTAGGGTCCGTCTTTCAAAGCGTGCACCATATTGGGACTTTTGGTCAGCCCCGCAATACTCCAATGTGCGGCGCCCACACTGTTGGGGATAAGCTGCCGGGTGGCCTCGATTTGGCGAACGATTTCCTGCGGCCGATTAGGCGAGCGCACTTCCACTGTATTCAAGCCCGGCCACACATGCCTCTTCTGCGTATTTTCGGACTCCCACCAGCGCAAAAGCGCCGTAAAGCTCTGTCTTGCCGGATCAATCGGCCAGTAAAGCTGTGGGGTAAAATAATCGATCCACCCACGATTCAACCATAGTTTAGCGTCGGCATACAACTCATCATATTGCGAAGAACCCGTGATTCCGGCCGGATAGCCAGGCTTCCAGATACCAAAAGGACTGATTCCGAATTTCACGTAGTTTTTTTCGGCTTTAATGCCTTTATATACCCTTTCGATAAAGCGATTCACATTATCTCTACGCCAATCGCCTCGCGAAAGTTTACCTCCCGAGCCACGGTAGGCACTCCACGATGCATCATCAGGGAAGTCAGCTCCACCATTATACTCGGCGTAGGGATAGAAATAATCATCAAAGTGCACGCCATCGATATCGTAGCGTTTCACAATATCCATGACCACTTTTGCCGCATGATCTTGTGTTTTAGGATTTGCAGGGTCAAACCAATACATCCCATTGCGCAACCGCAGCACCATCTCGGGAGCCTTGCGTACCATTGACTCGCTACCAACCGCTCCTCCACTAGAATGGTGAGCGCGATATGGATTTAACCACACATGAAGCTCCAAGCCTCTTTTATGCGCTTCCTCTACCCAAAATGTAAGCGGATCATAGTACGGAGCAGGGCGCTTACCGGTTGTACCCGTCAAGAAATAAGACCATGGTTCATAAGGACTATCATACAGGGCATCTCCGGATGGTCTAACCTGAAAAATAACGGCATTAAAATTATTATCTTTTAGGAAGTCAAGCAACTCAATAGCTTCCTGTTTTTGAGATTCGGTATTGTAGTTCCCTTTCGTGGGCCAATTGATATTGGCGACCGTAGCAACCCAAGCTCCGCGGAATTCGCGGTTCACCGTCGGCAGTTCTACACGTAGGGGTGCTTCAATAGGGGCGTCTGCTACGGACTTCGCCCGTGTCACGACTGGAGGCGTGACCGCCGAAAGCGGCTTATCCAATTTCGCGGTATCCGCCAGCACAAGCTCTACGGCGGGAGACTTCAGCTCCTTCGCGTTCTTTCTATTCTTACGCGATGCACAAGAAAACAGCAATACGGATGCCACAAGGGTCAAAGTTGCTGCACTTTTTATCGGTTTCAAATTCATAGATTGCAAAACTACACTTTTTAAGCCTACGCGACGAAAGATGTCCTCTTTTCGTCCGTTACTTATCATTTTTTAAGCAAAACGCTCCCCTTCAAGATACACCTGCTGCAGCACAAATTCAGCATCGAACACCAACACATTAGCTAGAGAGCCCGTCTGTAGATTTCCGATATCCGTTCTTCCCAAAAGCTGCGCAGGGTAAGATGTCGCCATCCGCAAAGCCTCGTCCAAAGCAATATCCGCAAGCTCGACACAATTCTTCACCGCTTGCAACAGCGTGAGTGCGGAACCGCTGAGGGTGCCATCCGGCATCGTATAGTGATCCTTATGCCGCACATGTTGATAAATATCTTTGTCGCAGGCAGCGACCGCATCGGTGATTAGAAAAAGTCGTTCGCCCAACAGCTGCTTGCTGATTTTTAACGTCTCAAAGTCCACATGCACTCCGTCCGCAATAATGGAAGCCATGACGCCATCATGCCGAAAGGTTGCTCCGGGCAGTCCGGTATCACGATGGTGAAAGTTTGACATGGCATTCCATAGATGCGTCACTGCAGGTATTCCCTTTGAAAATCCGAGCATAGCTTCTTCGAATGAGGCTGCGCTATGTCCCGCACTCAGCAAGATGCCGCGTCCCTTTAGTAGGTCTATAGCCGCTTGATCAACCAATTCCGGCGCCACGGTCATCATCTTGACGGCACCTTGGTCTTCAGACAATAAATTTTCTATATTTCCTACTGAGGGACTAAGCATATGTTCAGCTGGGTGCGCTCCTTTTTTTGCTACATTCAGAAAAGGGCCTTCCAAATGTAAACCTAAGGCGGTCTTCCGCTGAGCTTTTTGAAAAACTTGTATAGCTTCTTTGACAGCAGCGACACTGTTGGTTGCTAGGGTCAACATAAAGGACGTGCATCCCTGCTTCAACAATTCATCTTCGATTCGGCCTAAACTATCTGTGGATCGTTCGGCGGAAAAGAGATCATTCCCCGATCCGTAAATCTGTAAATCTATCAGTCCAGGACTGATGATGCTTTTATGCACGTCAATCTGTACATAATCGGCTGGAATAGCCTGTTTAGGGAATATCCCTTGAATGCGACCCGCATCCATAAGCAATCCGTGGCCCAAAAAGACATCGTGCCCATTCATGATTTGCCCGTTAACAAGTGCTATTTTCTGTTTATACATACCATCCCTCTTTTTTGGCGAAGATCGATTGGGAAGGCTCCCTACGCAGATCACCGATGACAACAAAGACAAGTTAATGATTTTACAGCAAACGAAAGAATAGTCGGTTTATTTATTCGGTTATGCAATTTTGCTATTTCAGATTTTGGATTGTAAATTAGCTGCATGAAACAAACGGACAATCAACCCGAACTATCGGCTTCTTCTCGTTTCAACCGAAGAGCAATGCGCGTCATGAATATTATCGCCATTACCATGTTTGTATTGGCTATTGTCTACAAAATATTTTTCGACAAATAGCTTTTGGTGCTAGTCAATTCGAACTACTTGACTTAACTTTTACATCTTCTTATAACGCTTTAAAACATGTCACAAAAACAAATCTTAAATACAGAAAATGCGCCTGCGGCAATCGGCCCTTACAACCAAGCAATCAAAGCTGGAAAAACCCTCTATGTATCTGGTCAGATTCCGTTGATCCCAGGCAGCATGGAGCTGGTTAGCTCGGGCGTTGCAGACGAAACCCACCAAGTACTAAAAAATGTGGCTGCTATCTTGGAAAATGCGGGATACAGCTTTAACGATGTGGTAAAAGCCAGCATCTTTATCAGCGATATGGGTGATTTTGCCACCATCAACGAGGTCTATGCGCAATATTTTACGGAGAACCAGCCGGCACGCGAGTGTGTCGCCGTAAAAACGCTCCCAAAAAACGTGAATGTCGAAATCTCCGTGATTGCTTGGAAAGATTGATAGGTGGAAAAACATACCAAAAATATGGAGAGCCGCAAAACCTATTTTTTTGCGGCTTTTTTAGCCCCTTTGATTTGGGGATTCATGTCCATCCCGGTCCGTTGGGTCAAAGGATGGCCCGCCGACGACATCCTGAATTTTCGAATTCTCAGTGGCTTGGTAATCTTATGGGTGTATATCCTGACTTTTAGAAAGAAGGCACTACGTCAGGATATCCGACATTTCAACAGCCTTCCCTTTCACGGAAAAAGAAGAGCGATAGCGTTGACGCTGTTTGCTTCGATCTGTATTTTTGGCAATTGGTACACCTACATCTACGCGATCAACTACATCAGCGTCCAGTCTGCCGCGTTCGGCTATATGATCTGCCCGTTGATTACGACGTTTACCGCATTTGTTGTTCTCAAGGAACAGCTCAATGCTTGGAAATGGACGGCCTTGGCCTTAGCACTTGTCAGTGTCAGTTTACTTGCCAGTGGATCCCTTATCGATGGAATGTGGTCTTTGGCTATTGCTGCCCTATATGCTTTCTATCTCATTAGCGGGCGGGTTCTCCAGGGCTTCGACAAACTACATGTCCTGGCCATTCAGTTATCCATTTGTTCCTTTTTTATTATCCCTATCCTTATCGTTCAGGCCCACCCCATTCCCCAAGGGCACGTATTTTGGGCATCGATCATCCTCATTGCGGTAGTTTTTACCATCATTCCGTTGTTTTTGAGCATGTATGCATTGACACGGATCTCCTCCGGTACAACGGGCGTAATGCTCTATATAAATCCTATTATCGCATTTCTATTGGCCATCTTTTATTTTAAGGAGCCTGTTGATCCGCATAAGTACATAGCCTACGGCATATTACTACTTGCCATCATACTTTTTAACTTCCAGACCTTACGCAAACTTGTCAAGCGATGATATTTTCCAAACAAAGTTCTATTCTTTAAAAAATTCCTAATTAAAAGAATTGATCGCTGTCGCGTTTGCAAGGCCGTATCCGTATAAACAGAAACGAACCAACGAAACGTAAAAGATATGAAATCCTTACTACTGTTTTTTTCTAGCATTTTGGTGTTGCTCTGCGCAGCATGCGACAAAGCAGAACTAAATACCCGACCTGCCGCAGAGGAAGAGCTTCGTCATCTGCACGAGGAAATACTGACCCTTGCAAATAGTTTGCCCTGTACCGATCCTACACAATGGGCTTTTACGGCGCTTGGAAGCAAGGCTTGCGGAGGCCCGGCATCTTATATTGCCTACCCCGAAAACAGCAATAGCCAAAGCTTTCTGTCCTTAGTGGAGCAATACACCGAAGCACAACAGGCTTTTAATAAAAAATATGGCGTGATATCGGATTGCATGTTTATCATGCCTCCCAAGGGTATACGCTGCGAAAACAACCGCCCTGTCTTTACCAATCCATAACCACTTAAACCAACAATTTATGCCCTTATTCATCAAAAATTCCTTGATCAAAATTATTGCGTTAGTCCTTTTATTGAGCGGATGCAGTAAAGGAGAGCTGCAAAGCAATCCTTATAGTGACCACCCTGAACCAGAGTTGGAAAAAATGGCCAACCGAAAGTACGAAGCTATCATTAACCTAGCCCATAGTAAACCATGTACCAATGCAAAGGATTGGAAAATGATAGACATACAGACGATCTGTGGATTGGATCATTTAGTCTATCACCATACAACAGATAAACAGCAGCTGCAGGAACTTATTGAAGATTATGAATTAGTCATTGCAATATACCGACCGATGATTGCACCTCGGATCAACTGCATGGCCTACAGAAAGCCCAAGGGAATCTCTTGCCGAGATGGAAAACCTATTTTGACCTATTGATCAATGTTTCCCCGAAGTAGATCATCCGAACGATCGCCATCCGTAGCATCGATCGCTGACGCGGGCTAAACAAAAATATTTTCTTAAATTAGCCGTTCCTAAAAAATGGCTGATTTATCTGCAATAACCCCGATAGCATACCTGAAAGGTGTAGGACCACAAAAGGCGGATGTCCTTAAATTGGAGCTACAGCTATTTACCATCGGTGATCTGCTCCAATACTATCCTTTTCGTTACATCGATCGGACAAGATTCCATAAAATAAAAGAAGTACACGCCGATATGGTCGGTGCGCAGATTCTTGGCCGATTGATAAGCCTGCAGGAGCTGGGCGAAAAACGCGGCAAACGTCTGGTGGCGCAGTTCCGAGATGACACAGGCAGCATGGAACTTGTTTGGTTCCAAAGCATTCCATGGCTCAAGAAATCCCTAAGAGTAGGATCCGCTTACATTGCTTACGGCAAGCCTGCAGCGTTTAATGGGCAAGTTTCCATCACACACCCAGAGATGGAGCTTTTTGACAAGAAGGAAAAAAAGATAGGCAACCTCACCATGCAGCCCGTTTACTCGTCCACGGAAAAGCTCAAAAAATTCAATTTGGATGCCAAAGGTATACAAAAGCTGCAGCAGACGGCCCTAGAGACGATCTTGCGTTCCCTTCCAGAGACATTGCCCGAATACCTTCTCGAAAAGCATAAACTGATCGGCTATCAACAAGCACTGTTGTCTATACATTTCCCGCAAACGGTACAGGACCTGAATGCGGCGATAAGACGACTCAAGTTCGAGGAGCTTTTCTTCATTCAGCTCCGCCTATTACGCAACAAACAGCTTAATACGCAGAAGTATAGAGGGCACCGTTTCGATCAGGTCGGCAATTGCTTCAATACCTTTTTCAATGAACGACTGCCCTTTCCACTGACCGGCGCACAAAAACGCGTAATCAAGGAAATACGTATAGACACCAATACCGGCGCACAAATGAATCGCTTGGTTCAGGGCGACGTAGGTTCCGGCAAGACCGTCGTTGCATTGATGTCCATGCTACTTGCTATTGACAATGGTTATCAGGCCTGCATGATGGCACCCACGGAAATACTTGCACAACAGCATTTTGCAGGCATCAGCGCACTTTTAGGTGAAGATATCTGCTCCATTAAACTGTTGACGGGCTCCACGAGCACGAAAGAACGACGGATAATCCACCAACAGCTGGAAGAAGGAACACTAGACATCCTGATTGGCACACACGCACTTATTGAAGACAAAGTAAAATTTAAGAACATAGGCTTTGTGGTAATCGATGAACAGCACCGCTTCGGCGTGGAACAACGGGCCAAGCTGTGGCGAAAGAACAGTATCCCGCCGCATATGCTCGTCATGACCGCCACCCCGATCCCCAGGACACTCGCCATGACGATGTATGGCGATCTCGACATCTCCGTTATTGACGAACTGCCTGCAGGGAGAAAGCCGATTAAAACCGTTCATTTTCTTGAAAACCAGCGCCTGCGTGTATTTGGCTTTATGCGGGACGAAATTGCCAAAGGTCGGCAGGTTTACGTCGTCTTTCCGCTGATAAAAGAAAGTGAAAAGATGGATCTCCTGTATCTAGAGGCCGGACTGGAAAACCTACAGCGCGAATTCCCGCTACCCAACTTCAAGATCAGTATTGTGCATGGAAAAATGCCCGTCAAGGATAAGGACTTCGAGATGCAACGTTTTGTGAAAGGAGAGACACAGATTATGGTGGCCACCACGGTGATTGAGGTGGGCGTAAACGTACCGAATGCGTCCGTGATGATTATCGAAAATTCGGAACGCTTTGGACTATCCCAGTTACACCAGCTCCGCGGACGTGTTGGTCGTGGTGCAGAACAGTCATTCTGTATCCTGATGTCAGGCAACAAGCTCAGTAAGGAAGGTAGAACAAGGCTAGAGACCATGGTGCGTACATCCGATGGCTTTGAGATTGCTGAAGTGGATCTGCAACTGCGCGGTCCCGGAGATCTATCGGGTACGCAGCAATCAGGCGTGTTGGAGATGAAAATAGCCAACCTCGCATCCGACCAAGCGATACTTAGCGAGGCACGACATGCTGTTATAGAAATATTTAAGGAAGATCCAGGCCTTGCACAACAAAGAAATGGTCGGCTGGTGGCTTACTTGGCACAACGCGGACCGAACATCTCTTGGGACAAGATTTCTTAAGCGTTTGTTGGCTTGCCGAGCAGTGGCCAACAAACGTTAATACGCTTAATACAACAAATTATTGTACGGGTAGCGCACATTGTGCAGCGCAACCACAATTTCATAAAGCTTTTCTTTGAACTCCTCCAAATTGGTCTTGTCCGTTGCAGAAATAAAAATCGCAGGATCTGCATTTTTCGCCATCCAAGAATTACGGAAGTCGTCCAAAGTGGTTTTGATTTCTTCACCATCCTCGCTTTCGGTTACGGCCGGCTTGTATGCATCAATCTTATTGAATACCGTAATCACCGGTTTATCCAAAGTGCCAAGTTCTTTCAGCGTTTCATTGACCGCAAGGATATGGTCTTCAAAATTCGGATGAGAGATATCGACCACATGAATAAGAATATCCGCTTCGCGTACCTCATCGAGCGTAGATTTAAAACATTCCACCAAATGATGTGGCAGTTTACGAATAAAGCCAACGGTATCGGATAGCAGGAAGGGCAGGTTATCGATCACCACTTTTCGCACGGTCGTGTCCAAAGTAGCAAAAAGTTTGTTTTCGATTAGCACGTCCGATTTAGAGATCATATTCATGATCGTTGATTTCCCCACGTTGGTATATCCTACCAGTGCTACGCGGATAAGCTCCCCCCGATTTTTGCGCTGTGTCTCATTTTGTTTATCGATTTGCTTCAAGCGATCTTTTAACAGGGAGATCTTGTTCAGGATCATCCGTCTATCCGACTCGATCTGGCTTTCCCCTGGACCACGCATACCAATACCACCACGCTGACGCTCCAAGTGGGTCCACATACGTGTTAGACGGGGCAATAGATATTGGAGCTGTGCCAATTCAACCTGCGTTTTCGCCTGCGCCGTTTGAGCGTGTCGTGCGAAGATATCCAAAATGAGATTGGAGCGGTCCAAAACCTTTATTTGAAACTCTTTCTCGATATTACGCAGTTGCGAGGGCGATAGTTCATCATCAAACACCACCATATCGATATCCTCCGCGATAATATACGCTTTTATTTCTTCCAGTTTTCCGCTTCCCACAAAAGTTGCCCGATCGGGATAAGCCAACTTTTGCGTAAAAATGCCTTTATTGACACCACCAGCCGTCTCCACCAGGAAAGCAAGCTCCTCCAAGTATTCATGGGCTTTCGCTTCGGTGTTATCGGGCGTGATGACCGATACCAAAACGGCCGTTTCAGGTTTTATTGCTGTATCGTATATTTTTGTTCTTGCCATAATGTTCCTCGCTAATTCGATAATTCATCATGCAGGCCTTCCATTTTCCTTGTTGGCCTACAATCGCTTATCGTCCATCCTGTATAAGGATACAAAGATAATTGTTTTTATTCACTCTTGACATCAGAAGGATATTGATCAGTATGTTTTCGTTTCGAAATGTGTAAATTTGCAAGACCGCCTAGCTGCAATCCATACGCAGTGGGCAATAAGGATAATGGAACAACAGATGCAGAATAAAGACGTTCAATTCATGGATTGGGGATTGCTAGATTATCAGGAAGCCTGGGACAAGCAGGAAGCTGTTTTTGCGAGTACGCTGGCCATTAAGCACGATAACCGCGTAAACGAAACGGGCGCCATCACGCCAAATTACCTGATCTTCACGGAGCATCCACATGTATACACTTTGGGTAAAAGTGGACATGCGGAATACCTTCTGCTGGATAACGAAGGCCTAAAAGCCAAGCAGGCTACCTTTCATAAGATTAACCGCGGCGGGGATATTACCTACCATGGTCCAGGCCAGATTGTAGGATACCCTATTATCGATCTCGACAATTTCTTCACGGATATACACCTGTACTTACGCACACTGGAAGAGGCTGTTATCCGTACCTGTGCAGACTACGGAATCCGTACGGGACGTTATGATGGATTTACGGGCGTGTGGATCGATGCGGACAACAACAAAGCAAGAAAAATCTGCGCCATGGGTGTGCGAGCGTCGCGCTGGGTGACCATGCACGGCTTTGCATTTAACGTCAATACAGATCTCAGTTATTTTGGCCATATCATTCCCTGTGGAATTGACGACAAAGATGTCACCTCGTTGGAGCGTGAGCTGGGTAGAAAACTCGATATCGAGGAAGTGAAAGGAAAACTCAAGCAACATATTGCAGAGCTGTTTGGTATGCTATTGGTCGACAGTGCACCAAGTTGGTAGTTTGCCCTCTAAAACGTGTAGAAAACTTATTTCTTATAGGCCTGCAGCTCCTGCTCTAATAAACTAATTTGGCGCTCCAACAGCGTTATGGTTTTTTCCTGTGCAGACACAACCTGCTGCAAGGCGCTGTTGAGTATCTCACGATGCTGCTCACTTGCCGCGGATGGATCCATAGAAATGGCACCAGCAGATGTAGCGCGTAGCATCTCACCTTCACCCAGCAATAGCCAAGACGGACTAATTTCAGGATATTTATGCAGAACAACGACCAAAGCATCTGAACTTAAAGCGGATCGCATCTGTGGCCCCTTGAAATTAGCGTAAGATAAGTCTAAATCCCGAAAAAAAGCAACTTTCGAAAGGCCTTTCTGTTCTGCGATATGCAGCACCCGTTCTTTTATCGTCATGAGGTTGCCTACCCTTCGTTAGCTAGGCTTAATCAGCCTTTGTAAATAAACTAGTTTGGTAGACGGCGTCTTGTTCCAAACGGACTTCAACCGTTTCCTCTTTCGCGAGTATGTGTAAGTCAAACAGTTCCGTTTCTTGATAACGTGTGGCCACCGACAGCTTGATAGCTGCACAGTGGGGCGCAAACGTGTCATGCACCAATTCAACTGTATTGTTCTGTCCCGACAAGTGCGATAAGATCAAATGCCGCAAGCGCGGTGTTCGGTTTTCTAAAAATACCTCCAAAGATAAACGGTTCGAGATATGCCCCCACCCGCTTCGAATTCGATTCTTCAAATAAAACGAATATCGTCCCTTTTCGAGCATATCCTCATCATAGTTGGCCTCCAGTAACAACACATCAGCATGTTTGATCACATGCTTTACATTCTCGCACACCCGGCCTAAATCCGTCAGTACACCAATATTAAAGGTACCATTGCTCACCAAAAAGCTGCAGGGCTCTTTCGCATCGTGATATTTCGGGATCCCGTACACGGAGATCGATCCGACATCGACTTTAGCATTAGGCTCTATGATATGCACTAGATAATCCGGCAGCTGCAGACGGGATCCCTTGTAGGAACCCGCTGTGATGTAGACAGGTATTTGATAGCGCTTGCAGAATACCGACAGTCCGCAGATATGATCCGTATGTTCATGGGTAATGAAGATCGCCGAGATACTTGCCGGATTGATGCCCAGCCTCGCCATACGCAACTCCATATGTTTGGTATTTATACCCACATCGACGAGAACAGCGTCGCCCCCATTCGCTATGTAATAGCTGTTACCATTACTCCCTGAAGCTAGGGCACTATATTTCATATAAAAATCCTTTCTTTAATCCATTGCGGTTTCACGCACACTCCGCCCATACCGTCAGCCAAGTATTAACACTCAGGCAGACTGAGTGGCACCTTGATAGCCAAGCCACCATCGGCAGTTTCCTTATATTTCACGTTCATATCTTGTGCCGTATCCCACATGGTGCTCACAACTGCATCCAAGCTTACCTTGGCCTTATCCGGATTAGAATTTAACGCCAGTTGGGCCGCCGTTATTGCCTTTACCGCGCCCATGGTATTACGTTCGATGCAGGGAATCTGTACTAGGCCACCAATAGGGTCGCAGGTAAGGCCGAGATGATGCTCCATGGCAATCTCAGCTGCCATCAGCACCTGCCGTTGTGATCCACCGAGGCATTCGGTCAATGCCCCAGCAGCCATCGCTGATGATACCCCTATTTCCGCTTGACAGCCACCCATAGCAGCAGATATTGTTGCTCCTTTTTTAAAGATAGAACCAATTTCAGAGGCCGTCGCAATAAACTGCATAATCTTATCCTCTCGATAGCTATCATGGAAGGTGATATAATACTGTAATACGGCAGGAATAACACCGGAAGCACCGTTTGTGGGCGCGGTGACCACCCGGCCGAAAGAGGCATTTTCTTCATTGACGGCCAAAGCAAAGCAACTTACCCAATCTAAAATATATCCAAAATCCTTTCCTCCCTCGCGTATAGCGGCGAGCCAGGTATCGTAATCGGCGTATGGCCGCCCTTTTAAAAGCCGTTGATTCATTTTGGCCGCTCGACGTTCCACGAGTAACCCGCCGGGGAGCACGCCTGCGGTATGGCAACCTTTATATATACAATCTTTTAGGGTATGAAATATATGCAATACGCCGGCTTTCGTCTCCTCCTCACTACGCCAAGAAAGTTCATTCTCCATAACCAGCTCTGAGATCTTCAATCCGGTACGCATGCACCACACCATCAGCTCTTGTGCCGTGTCTACCGGGAAAGGCAGATCGACCTCGCTCAACACCCCATCGGCATCGTTCTCCTGAACAACAAAACCACCGCCAATAGAGTAATACGTTTCCGAAACAGCCGTACCATCGGCTAAAAAGGCTTGAAAAGTAACGGCATTCGGGTGGAAGGGTAAACTTTCGGCATACAGAAACATAAGATCCGTTTTGTACGAAAAGGACACCTCCTTCTCGCCACCCAAGAAAATCTTCCCTGATGTTTTTATATCATGCACCTTGGGCATCACTTGGTAGACGTCGAAGGTAACGGGATCGTCTCCGCTAAGCCCCAGTAGAGTCGCTATATCCGTTCCGTGGCCAACACCCGTCTTTGCAAGGGAACCATACAACAATATGTTTACGCCGACGGTATGTTTTAGGACTTCCCGCTGTTTAAGCAGGTCAACGAAACGCTGCGCCGCGCGCCAAGGGCCAAGGGTATGCGAACTCGAAGGCCCGATACCGATTTTAAACATATCAAAAATAGAGATTCGCTCGTTTGCCATTTCCAAAATTTAAGCTCTCACAAAAATATCGTTTATACCGCAATATCCGCCATTATTCCTGGCAATTTTTGGCAGAAAGATTTAGCAATATGCTAATAACGAATCCCTTTGCTTAACAATCTCGCATCAGAAAAAATGCTTCCCATTTTTCTGCAAAAAAAATGGGAAGCATTCGTATCACAGGGCATCCCCTGCAGATTTAGGTTCCGGTATTTTTATATTTTTTTAACCCTTGAAGTCAAATAGACCAACCTTCATGGCATTGTACAGATCGTAAAACGATCAGCTTAAAGTCCGTCACCATGCTGAAATCTCTTGTTAATTGTTACAGGAAGCTTGCCCTGCGCCTTGATTTGCCCAAGAAGAAGCTTCACAGCAGCTTTTTGCATAAAACCATCGTTTTGGTAAGCCATGATGATACCACTGCTTCGATCGACAGAAAGATTGTCCAACATGTAAGGATTGGTAAACATCACGGTAATCGTTCTTCTTCCGGCAAGCTTGTCTACAAACTCCCGAACAGGCTCGGACAGATCCGACTCGCTGCGTGGGCGAGGCCTGTTGTCGTGAATAACCAAGAGAATCTGACGCGAACCTCGGATCTGTTTTAACAGCTCCTTCAATTGATCCTCCGTTTCCTTTCCGGTAACAAAAAACTGTGTCTTTTCGGTTAGCTTCGGGCTTATTTCCTTCTCAAAGTCCTGTTCTTGGTTAATTCCGACCGATACAATGGCGGTCTCGGCACGACGATCAAATGTCTTTATTCTTCGATCAGCCTTTAAGACCGTCACCGCCGCATCGGCAAGGCGCTGTACCAGCTGCTTTGCGGCACTGCTGTTTAAGTCGGTTGCCAGATTTTGCATGGGCACGGGCCGATATTGATGGAGCCCTACCCAATATTTTGCCGCAAGCACACGCTTGACGCGCTGGTCTAGATCCGCTTGTTTGATACGACCGCTTTTAACCGCCTTTTCAACCAAATCAATGGCGCGGGCACTGTTTTCCGACACCTCCAAAAGGTCGTGCCCCGCTTCGATCGCCATCACGTCGGCTTCCCCATTCGGAAAGAACTTCTTCACGCCATTCATGTCCATGGCATCGGTGACCGCAAGCCCGCGAAAGCCTAGCTCTTTACGCAAAAGATCCGTGACCACTTTCTTTGATATAGAAGAAGGTATATTGGGCGCAGCATCCAAGGACGGTATGTTCATGTGCGCCACCATAATGGCGGGCGCTCCGGCCTTGATCAACGCTCGGAATGGAAAAATTTCTAAAGTGTCTAAACGTTTCTTTGAAAAGTTCAGCTGAGGGAGATCGTGATGCGAGTCGACATCGGTATCCCCGTGACCTGGAAAGTGCTTTAATGATGCAATTATTCCACCATCGATCATCCCGTCCATATAAGCCTTTGCTTTACGGGTGACATTATATTTGTTGTCACCAAAAGAGCGGAAGTTAATCACCGGATTTTTTGGATTATTATTAATATCCACGACAGGTGCAAAATTAAAGTGCATACCTATACGCTGAAAATCGCGCGCGATTTGCCTCCCCATCTCATAGATAAGGTGTTCGTTCTGAATAGCACCAAGCGTCATTTGGTAGGGATAGGATAGCGTGGAGTCTGGCATACGCATCCCAAGTCCCCATTCTCCATCATAGGTAATCAACAAAGGCACCTTGCTCAACTTTTGATACTGGTTGAACATCTGTGCATGCCGGACAGGCCCGCCTTGAAAGACGACCAGTCCTCCTAGCTGCTCTTTGCGAATCACTTGCGCCACGGAGTCAATATATCTCTTACCCAAGTTTGTATGTGCCCTAACGAGAAACAATTGGGCAATACGCTCTTTTGGACTCAGCTTATTGAAAACGGAATCGACCCAAGCATTCTTACTGTTTATTGCTTGCACGAAATCGGGCTTTTTTTGCGCCTTGGCCGCTACGGTAAGAACAGCTAACATTAAAAAAAGCAAAAGTCTCTTGATCATATTTAGTTATTTATCGCCTCGAATATACATGAAAAAACGAAGATGTCAAATTTTTGCACTTTTAAAGAAGCACCATGCAAAAACACGCATTAAAGCAATTCGTATTTTTTTTCTAGAAGCTGCGATAGGTTTACGCCGTTATTAATATCGCCATTGGCTTCACGCTTCCATAGCATATCAATAAGCAGCAGCAGCAGCTGTGTTTCCAATTCCGGATCTCCATAACCAAGCTCGGTGAAAGCTTTAACCAAGATAGGCTGTACAGGCTTCATAAATTGCTCATGTTGTTGTTTAGAGAAGCTATTATGGGAAAGCCGTTCTTGCAGTTTCCAGAAAAGAGGTTCTTCAGCCACCAACTTACTGGGGAGAAAAATCATATTCTGCAAAAACTCCTTTGGATTTCGGTAAGTCATCATCCCTCTGTGGTGCGAGAGCACGCGTCGATAGCCGGCTTTTATGATATGTGCAAGCAAAGAATCTTTATTCCCGAAATGTTTAAATATAAGGGCTTCCGAAACGCCCGCCTCTACCGATATTTCCTTCGTTGACGTATCTACATAGCCTTTCGTAGCAAAAAGCGAAAGTGCTACTTTCATTATTTTCTCTTTACGGCTTAACGTCGTATCTTTCATGTATTATTTTTTTACAAAGATATCAAATTTAGGGTGTCGTCTGCTATTTTTACCACTTCAACAAAACAATGCGCAACTTTCCCAAAAGTTTTCACACAATAGCCATACCATCAACTATGGTATCCATAATACCCTTCGAATTTTCTCCCAACTAAGCAGGATATAGGCCTCCGTAACAGTTTTGCCGAGCCAAGCTCCGATCCGAGAATAATTGCTATCAATGTTAAAAAATTCATCCCTTTACCGACTATTAGATCTTTCCGCCTTTGGCCCGAAAAACATCCAACTTTTCTTTCAGTTTAATGGGGTCTATTGCTCGGGTTGCATCAAGGAGAATACGAGTTTCAAAGCCTGCTTCCAAGCTATCCACGGCGGTAAAAAAAACACAATAATCAGCCGCAAGGCCGCAGACGTGCACCTCTTTCACGCCCTTGGCGTGGAGATAGCCCGCTAAACCAGTGTCCATTAGATGTCCATTATCGAAAAAACCAGAGTAACTATCGATATGCCTGTCCATCCCTTTTCGAAAAATAGCCGCTACCGAAAGAGTATCCAGTTCAGCGACTAAGTCGGAACCCACCGAGCCTTGTACGCAGTGGTCGGGCCATAGCACCTGCTTGAGCCCATGCAGCATAATCGTATCGTACGCGTGTTGCCCAGGATGTTGGGAGATAAAACTATGGTGATCGGCAGGATGCCAGTCTTGCGTAGCAACAACAACATCGTAATTCTTTTGGATAGCATTAATAACACCAATAATCTCATCGCCTTGAGGTACCGCCAAGCGTCCACCGGGTAAAAAGTCGTATTGCATGTCAACGATCACAAGTGCTTTCATCAGCACAATTTAGTCAATCGTCAACATATATCCAATGCTCCGGATATTGGTTATCTTGATCCTTTCGTCTTTAGAGAGGTACTTTCGTATTCGACTGATAAAAACATCTAGGCTTCGTCCAGTGAAATACGTATCATCGTTCCAGTAAGCACGGATAATCTCTTCCCGCGGCACCACCTCGTCTTTATGCTCGTACAGCCTTCGCAGTAGCTCTACTTCGCGGAACGACAATTTCTCCTGCTCGTTGCCCAAGCTTAACGTTGATTTAATCGTGTCTAAAGTAAAATGTCCGATTTGATACTGCTTTTGTGCCTGTACAATGTTTGCCTTTTTTGTAAGCGCCTCGATACGCACGATAAGCTCTTCGATCTTAAAAGGCTTACGCACATAGTCATTGGCTCCAAGGTGAAATCCTTTAACCACATCTTCGGTCTGCGTCATGGCAGTCAAAAAGATAATCGGTGTATGCAGATCGACTTTTCGAATTTCTTGCGCTACGGAAAATCCATCCATCATCGGCATCATAATATCTAAAACCACGATATCGGGCTTTTTATGCTTAAAAGCGATCACAGCATCACGTCCATTTAATTTATGAACGACCTGAAAACCGTGCGCTTCCAAACTATCCGAAACGATTAGAGCTAAGCTTGTTTCGTCTTCTACATATAATACGTCTACCATTATAGCTGGTTTTTAGGAATATTGATCGTAAATATACTACCTTTTCCAATTTCACTTTGCACCCGGATGCGGCCGCCATGCTGCTCCAACACGTGCTTCACATAAGCTAAGCCTAAGCCAAATCCCTTGACTTCGTGTACGGTGCCCGATGGAACACGGAAAAACATATCGAATATACGCGGCAGATGCTCTGCAGGAATCCCTTTTCCTCGATCAGCGATGGACAATACCACATCATTTGTGCGGTCTTTTAATGTCACCGTTATCTGCACGGGATCATCGGAGTACTTTATTGCATTGTCCAACAAATTACCAAGAACATTCTTTAAATGTGCCTCGTCCGCAAGTAAATCTAAGCGTTCCACATCGGGATTAAAAATCACCTTCACCTGCTTTGGTGTAGCAATAGTAGCCACTTCTAGACAGCTTCGGACAAAAGGTACCAGATCAAACGTACTTTTGGTCAACCGAACCCGATGCGTCTCGTCCACATCAAGCGCAAGTACCCGTTCGATCATATCATTCAAATGCTCTAGCTCTGCCTTCGAAATATCCAAGTATTTATGCATCCGTACTTTATCGTCTTTGGCAACAAAACGCTGTATGGCTTCGACGGCCGCCATCACGGTCGACACCGGTGTTTTCAACTCATGCGTCATATTATTAACAAAGGCCTTCCTTAGAATGGCTGATTGATTCTGCTTTCGGATGGTTTTCAATAGATAAATAAAAGTACCTATCAACGCCGTGAGCAAGAGCAAAGAGAATACAAATTGTCCACCCAATTTAACAGCCAAATATGGCCAAGGGTTATCGAATCTCGCCAAAAGGAATTGTTCGTTCTCGGGGTTGATTAAGATGGGACGAGTAAATAAGTAGGCCTGTTTCTTCCTATCTCGGACATGTTGATCAAAACGTTCACGCGGAATAATCTTTGTAGAAAGCTGAAATTTGGCCTGAATACCGTTTCGGGCCAAAGCTTTCGCCAAACGTGCTTCCAAGGTATCGACCAATTGCGCGTTAAAGTCCATCTTTTCCAACAGGTACAGCGGCAATAGTTCGTTCGGTGTTTCTTTAGTATGCTCGTCATCTCGTCCTCGTCGATTTCTGCCGCGTCGGAAATCAGCCGTATCCAGATAGGTACGCATAGGGGCAACATCCAAATCTGGATAGACATGTTTTAACAAATTGAGCATTCCTTTATGTCGCCGTTGGCTCTCTAAACTATCAGTACGCGCTCGTTTCGGGGACTCCGCAAACTCATTTTGGTAATACTTCTGTAGCACATTGAACAAGGAACGTTCTGCCGTTCCAAGAAATAGTTCGCGTTCACTTTTATAGCTCCCAACCAGCCAAAACAACAACACCATAGACATTCCAGTAGCCGTTAAGACGATCAGCGCAAGCAGGATTTTATACTTTTTTAACATTATTAATACAAATTTAAATTAGTAGATTTGCAACGCACAAGTAATCGGCTAGTTTTAACAAAATATAACACTGATTAACAGTTCGCTGGAGCGCAAACGAGAAGAATACGTCATAAACACCTAAAAACGCGATTTCGCACGCGTTAATATAAAGGGTATTTTAACAAAATATAACACTCGTTAACTGTTCCATTTGATTACTTTTGCTAGTCAAATAATAAGTATGAATCAATTTTTAAAGAGAAGTATTACCTTTTTTGCACTACCAGTTTTTATACTAATCATAGCGGGAGCGTGCGACAAAGACATGAGCGTGATGTTGGATAATACCGCCACGAACAACGTTGGGGTATCCTTTATCGACTCCTTTACGGTTAATACTTCTACGGTTCAACTGACCAATATGCCCTCTGCGGGTACGGGTAGTGTACTGGTAGGAAAAGCCGCTGACAGTCGCTTTGGCGAAATAAAATCGACCTCCTACTTCAGGATCGGTTTCTCTAGCATAGCCAACGACATCCCCGAAGCCGCCGTATTCGACTCCTTGAATTTGGTATTAAGACCGACAACAAATCGTTATTATTTTGGCGACACCACGAAAACACAGCGTATCAGCGTTCACCAGCTGAATCAGGTATTGGAGTCTAAAACGCTCACCGGGGGGGTTCAAAATACTGCCTTGCCAATTTATGTAACGGGTGCGTCCATTTTTAACGACCAAACTTTCGATTACAATCCAACAAGCATTGGCACAATCAGTTTCGCACCTCGCGTGCGGAGTTTGGACTCTTTGAATATTCGTTTAGATTCTTCGATCGGGCAGGAATTTTTCGACCTCATAAAGACTAATGATCTACGCGTGTCCTCCAATGAAAATTTTCGAGATTACTTCAAAGGGCTAGTCCTTGTTCCTAGTGAAGATAACAGCGCGGTTCTAGCGTTTGGTTACGATTCCTTACAAGTGAACATCAATTATACGTACATCGGTACCGACGGTTTCAAAAGATCGGGTTCTAAAATATTGACTCTTGTTGATGGAAACTTGCAATTTAACCATCTCGACTATAATCGCACGGGGACCGTATTTGAACCGATGACAGCGACCAACAGCGAACTGACCAGCACTGCCACATCGGGACTTACTTACTTGCAATCTGGGACGGGCGTTGTAGCGAAAGTGGAGTTTCCTTCGTTAAAAGAGTTTTTACAGGATGAAAATATCTCGATCAATAAAGCGGAACTCGTTATCGAGACCAGCTCCCCTGCGAATACGATGTACCCTATTCCAAATAGCTTGAGGCTTCTTGTTGCAGATTTTAATGGTGTACCTATATCCATGTTACAGCCATTGATCCCCACACAGCAGCAACCTTATTTAGCTTCCGTTTACCTGACAGGCGATCAAATGCGGAGAAATGGGAAATATACATTTAATATGATTTCGTATATGAAAAATTTGAAGTCAACATCGGCTTATGATAATACGTCCTTGTATATAAGCTCCGTAATCCCGTTAGAAAGAATTAATACTACTTTCAGTACATTTAATACCGCGTTTATCGCCGTCGAAAATGCAAGACCAAAAATAAAATTGAATATATTGTACACTAAATTTAGATAATTTATGAATAAGAAAAATTGGCTATTGTTAATCTTAGCCTGCACTATTGCTTTTACATCGTTCAACTCGTGCAAGAAGGATAATGATGAGGATACTACCGATACGGGACCAACGGAATGGGTAAGATCGATTGTTTTCAAAAACGATCCTAGAAATGGGGCAGCTTCTTTCACTATTGGCAACGAAGCTTACGTGGTAGGTGGATTTGTCAGAAATGAAGGTGTCGTTAATGATGGTTCCAGTTTTAATGGTTCGACATGGACTGACATTACTGATTTCCCTGGCGAAGCCCGCCAAATGGCCGTAGGATTTTCGATCAACGGAAAAGGTTATGTTGGTACAGGATCTACAGGTTCCGAAGACCTTGATGACTTCTACAGTTACGATCCTGCAACCAAGGCATGGACTGCTATCGCTCCTTTCCCAGGCCGAGCTCGCTATGGTGCTGTAGCCTTTACTTTAGGCAACTTTGCTTATGTTGGGTTAGGATCTACTCGCACAGATGCTAAGTTTAGCGATTTTTACCGCTACGATCCTGCGACGAACACATGGTCAGAAATCTCTGTTCCTTTTAAATATAAGAAAGCATTCGCTTTCGCTTTCGTTATCGGAGATAGAGCTTATGTAGGTGGTGGATACGCAAATAGCTCTACCCTGCCTGAAGACTTTTACTCCTTCGATGGTACAAATTGGACACCTTTAGCTGATTTGAACCGTAATGACGATACCTATACATACGATGCAAGAAAGTACAATGCTAGTGCATTTGTTGTAGGCAATGCAGGTTATGTGGTTAGCGGTCGCAGCGGATCTAGCATCACCAGTACAGTATGGAAATATGAGCCTGCATCTGACTCTTGGACAGACAAGCATCAAGCACTTCCTGCAGACGCTCGTGAAAAAGCAGTAGGATTCGCCTTAAACGGAAAAGGATATATCACAACTGGATTGAATGGTGCATTCATCTTTGATAACACCTGGGAATTTACACAAGTACGTTAATCGTTCAACGATTTATCATACCAATAAAAAGCGGACGAAAGTTCGCTTTTTTTATGTCCAAACACGATTTCCCAATGTAACATAGCATGATATGATTCCTTTGACATTGCTATCCGATAAATGACCTATTATTCAAGTAGCGGCTTGAAGTTAAAAAATTAAGCACATAAAAAAGCTACCCCTATTTTGGAGTAGCCTTTAGTTTTATTGATTGGTTAGATTGAAAACTAGATCAATCCCTTTTTGTCTAACAATTCTGCGATTTGAACAGCATTGGTAGCAGCACCTTTACGAAGGTTATCTGCAACAACCCAAAGGTTCAAGGTATTATCTTGCGACTCATCCCGACGGATACGACCAACAAGCACTTCATCTTTACCATGCGCATCCTTCGGCATCGGGTATTTAAGATTTGCCGGATCATCTACAACAATTACCCCTTCTTGTTCAGCTAAAAGAGCACGTACGGCATCGAGATCAAAATCGTTCTCAAATTCGATGTTGACCGATTCCGAGTGCCCCCCCATGACAGGAATACGAACGGTTGTTGCTGTGACGCGAATGCTATCATCGCCCATAATCTTATTCGTTTCCTTGATCATCTTCATTTCCTCCTTTGTATAACCATTTTCTTGGAATACATCGATATGCGGAATGACATTTAAATCGATTTGATAAGGGTACGCCTTTTCGCCTTCTTTTCCAGCACGCTCATCCATTAATTGTGTAACAGCCTTTACACCTGTTCCCGTAACGGACTGGTATGTTGAAACAACCACCCGTTTTATCTTATACTTTTCATGTAAAGGTTTTAAAACGACTACCATTTGTATGGTCGAACAATTCGGATTGGCAATAATCTTGTCGTCAGCCGTCAACACATCACCATTAACTTCAGGCACAACAAGCTTTTTTGTTGGATCCATCCGCCAAGCAGATGAATTATCTACCACGGTAATTCCTGCCTCTGCATAAAGGGGGGCAAATTCAGTAGATGTGCCGCCACCAGCAGAAAACAAAGCCACTTGTGGTTTTAGTGCAATAGCTTCGGCTGGTGTCACGACCTTATACTTCTTTCCCTTAAACTCGATTTCCTTACCCTTGCTCTTCTCAGATGCTACAGGAATCAATTCTGTTACCGGGAAATTACGTTCTGCTAAAACGGTCAAGATCTCTGACCCAACAAGGCCCGTTGCGCCTACTACTGCAACTTTCATAGTTAAATTTGTTTTGTTTGTATGTGAATGATTAAATTTTTTGTAAATTTATTTCAAGGAACCAAACATACGAAATAAGCTGCTCCTTTTATAATTTATTATGTAAAATTTATCAAAAGCTTCGCCCGAACTTTTTTAAATTCTATAACAACATGCTCAATTCAATAAAAATCAAACAAAAATGTTTGTTATTTTTTTCAATATTATCAATATTGAATGGACACGCACAGACAGGCTTAGCTGTCACGGAACTGATGGTGCACCCCCTAAATAATGCTGTATTTACCAATGAGTACTTAGAACTTTATAATAATGGCACGCAGGTTATTGCTCTTGAAGATTACACACTACAGGTCGCCAACAACTCCATTCGACTTGGGAACTACTACCTGGCGCCTCGACAATATATCCTACTGGTAGCAGCCAGCGTTGCACCACATTTCGAACGATACGGTAATGTCATGCCCATACAAACTTGGCGCATATTGAACAACATCAATGGAACAGTTACTTTATTGGATAAAGAGCAAATGATCGTCGACCAAGTCTCCTATAGCAACAACTGGTACGGAAACCCACAAAAAAGAAATGGTGGATGGAGCCTTGAACGCATTAATCCCAACCTTCCGTGTAACAACGGCAACACTTGGAGGGCTTCCGAAGCAGCGAACGGTGGCACGCCCGCGCAACAAAATTCCATTTGGGACGAGCGTTACGCTCCTGCTATTAGGCTTACTGTTCAAGAGATCAACGACGAAAGCATTGTATTTCGTGTCTTTCCTTCGGTCACAGACGTTTCCTTCGGTCAACATAGCGAAATTACGGTCGAAATTGACGACCTTTCCATAGCCCGTTACGAGCTCGGAACAGAAAGCCTCACCTTGTACACATCCGCAGCGTTGACATGGGATACACCAATCAATATACATTTTCGCGACATCCGCTATTGTGGACAAGCGCAAACCGTTTCGGTTTCGCTCTTCCGCTCGTCTACGAGCCTTTACAACGATCTCGTCATAAACGAAGTCCTATTCAATCCTAAAACGAGTGGAGTCGATTTTGTAGAGCTTTACAACCGATCAAACAAAACCATCAACCTTCGCGGATGGCGGATTGGAAACCGGGTAATCAGTACAGAAGACCTGCTTATGGAGCCTAACGGCTATCGTGTATTAAGCAGCTCACCGCAACGCGTGCAGGATGATTATCCAAACGCGGTAAGCGAAAACTTTATCGCCATGCAAAGCCTACCAGCGTACCCCAATGAACGCGGTATAGTCTTATTATACGATCAACAACGGCTGATCGATAGCCTCTTTTATCAGAGCAGCATGCATCAACCTTTTTTGGCGGATGTCAAAGGCATCTCTTTGGAAAGACAATCTAGTGAGGAGGACACCAACAGCAAAGGAAATTTCAGTTCAGCATCCACTTTGGTTGGCGGCGCAACGCCCGGATATCGAAATTCGACCGATGTGGAAAAAAAAGTGGAAAAAAATTCGTGGTGGCTCGATCGAAAAACCTTTACTCCAAGTGGTAGTGGATCGGAAAGCATCCTTGTTTTTAACTACGCATTTTCGGAACGTAATCCGATGCTAAACCTGACAATTTACGATAGCAACGGAAGAGTAGTCAACCGATTGATTCGCAACAAAAGTGCAGGTTTGACTGGCGAAGTCACATGGGATGGGCGGAATGAACAGGGGGTGCTATGTCCCTCTGGCATCTATATCTATCAATCCGAAATACATACATCAGAAGGTCATTATCAACAGTTTAAAGGCAGTTTTGTATTAATCGACGCAGGGAAATAGTATGTGCAGTTGCGCAAAAAATGACCTATCTTTGCAGCAATGAAAGAGCGTATTATTATGATTGGGGCAAATGGTCAAATCGGATCAGAATTGGCTGCTGCCCTCCGCCAAAAATTTGGCAACGAAAATGTCATCACTTCTGATATTAGGGAGCCTAACAATCTAAAAGAAGGTGAGATCTTCGAAACAATTAATGTATTGGACAAGGGAGCCCTAAAAGCCCTGTTTGAAAAATATAAACCCACACAGATCTATCTGCTTGCTGCCATGTTATCGGCCACTGGTGAGCAGTATCCACAAAAAGCCTGGGATTTGAACATGAATGGTCTCTTACACGTCTTGGATCTGGCTTTGGAACTAGGCATTAACAAGATATTTTGGCCAAGCTCCATTGCCGTTTTCGGGCCCCATTCACCCAAGAAAGATACGGCTCAATACTGCATCATGGATCCAACAAGTATCTACGGCATCAGTAAATTAGCTGGAGAGCGCCTATGCGAATATTACCACAACCGATATGGCCTGGACATACGTAGCATTCGTTATCCGGGCATCATCTCTTGGAAAACAGCCCCTGGAGGAGGCACCACGGACTATGCTGTACACATCTTTTTCGAAGCTTTAAAACAGGGTAAATATGCGTCTTTCCTCTCAGCAGAAACAGAATTACCCATGCTATACATGGAAGACGCCGTTCGCGGCACAATCGCCTTGATGGATGCGCCCGCTGAACAGATCAGCATACGCTCCAGTTATAATTTGGCTGGTCTATCTTTTACACCGGCTCAAATTGCGGAAGAAATTAAAAAAATTCTTCCTAATTTTGAGATGTCCTATGTCGAAAATGATCCCCGACAAGCTATCGCCAACTCTTGGCCAGCCAGTATCGATGACGCTTACGCACGTAACGATTGGGGATGGAAACCAGATTTTGATCTGGCAGCCATGACAAAAGACATGATTGAAAACCTCAAAAGAGCATTATAGAACATGGGTAGAGCCTTTGAATTCAGAAAAGAAAGAAAATTTAAACGCTGGGCCAAAATGGCCGTACAGTTTACACGTTTAGGAAAAGAAATCGCGATGGCCGTAAAAGAGGGCGGCCCTCATCCCGAGAACAATTCACGTCTACGAACAGCCGTACAGAACGCCAAAGCGGTGAACATGCCGAAGGATCGCGTCGAAGCAGCCATCAAACGCGCTTCCGAGAAAGACGCCAAAGGTTATGAAGAATATGTATATGAAGGATACGGCCCGCATGGTGTACCTGTTTTGATTGAAACAGCAACGGATAACACGAATCGTACTGTTGCTAACATCAGAAGCTACTTCACGAAAGCTGGGGGTTCCCTTGGCAAAACCGGTTCATTAGATTTTATTTTCCAACGGAAATCTGTCTTCCGCTTCAACGCGTCCGAAGAGACAGACGTAGAAGAACTAGAATTGGAGCTGATTGATGGAGGATTGGAAGAGCTTTATGTGGAGGCCGATGAAGAAGGTAATGATGTCGTTGTCGTACAAACGTCTTTCGAAGATTTCGGGAATATGCAAAACCTTCTTGAGGAAAAAGGCATTGAAGTGAAATCGGCAAAGCTAGAGCGTATTGCTTTATCGAATACCAGCATCAATGAGGAACAGGCTGCTGAGGTCTTGAAAATGATCGATAAAATCGAAGAAGATGACGATGTGCAGGCCGTTTACCACAATATGGATTAGCGCCCCTGCTACGGTAAAAAATAATAGGAAGAGGGCGTAAGCCCTTTTCTTGTATAGAGAGGAATTTATTTCATCGCTCCTTCAATCTTACCTTTATCGCTATTACCCTATAAAATACATATGGGATTTTGGTAATATTTATTAAATTTAGCGCTTGGAGATGACGACATTTGAGGATTTTTTCGCGAAAAAGAAAATTGACATTTCGCTTTTGAGAAACGAGGAACACTCTTTATATGAAGAGTTCAGGGTTCACTATGCCCAAATGGGTGAAAAAAGCTTCGATCATACCAAGAAATTTTGGTTTAATAAACTACGCAAAAAGTACCTTTTGGTAGATATTGAAGTGGAAAAACAAGCAGCAACGACTATTTCTGCGAAAGAAACGGTACAGCCTGCTTCACCTTCAACAGAACCATCGAAAAAGCCTGCCGGCTTTAAACCCCGTTTTAAAACAACGGTCGCCCCATCAACGAATGTGGAAGAGCAAACAGCAAATGCCCCGGAAATCGTTCCTGCGACACAGAGCGCGACCTCTGAAGCACCTAAAGCGGAAAAGGAAGACGCTCCGGCAGCTAAACCAAGTGGCTTTAAGCCTCGTTTCAAAGCAGCGGTAACAAATCCCGCCACTACTGAACAAACTCCACAGGGAGAAGCGCCAACGCAACAACCAAAGGCCGAGACAGAACCCGAACAACCACAAGCAAACAAACCTGCTGGCTTTAAGCCGCGTTTTAAAGCAGGCGTAACAAAGCCTGCAACTACCGAACAAGCTGCACAGGAAGAAGTGCCAACGCAACAACCAAAGGCCGAGACAGAACCTGAACAGCCAAAAGCAAACAAACCTGCTGGCTTTAAGCCGCGTTTTAAAGCAGGTGTAACGAAACCTGCAACTACCGAACAAGCTGCACAGGAAGAAGCGCCAACGGAACAACCAAAGGCCGAGACAGAACCCGAACAGCCGCAAGCAAACAAACCTGCTGGCTTTAAGCCGCGTTTTAAAGCAGGTGTAACAAAACCTGCAACTACCGAACAAGCTGCACAGGAAGAACCCGAACAGCCACAAGCAAACAAACCTGCTGGCTTTAAGCCGCGTTTTAAAGCAGGCGTAACGAAAAATAAACCAACTGATGAAAATCAGTCAGAATAATATGGAAATAGCTATCAACAATTAATCGTTTGAATTATGTTAAAGGAAGAAAGACAAGCCTATATCATCCACCAGATAAACTTACATAACAAGGTATTATCATCTGACTTGAGTGTGCAGCTCAACGTGTCGGAAGATACTATAAGAAGAGACCTCAATGAATTAGCTGAAAATGGGCAAGTATTGAAGGTATATGGCGGAGCCTTGTCCAAATCCTTTCAATTTCCTTTTCAGGAAGGAAACGTTTATGCTAAAGAGTCGAAGAAAGATATCGCGAAAAAAGCTATTTCATTGATAAAAAATGGGATGACAGTTTTGGTTGGCGGCGGAACGACAATGATTGAGTTGGCACGACTCGTACCCAACGACATACAATGTACATTCTTCACGATCAGCCCTTTGGTTGCCCTAGAGCTCGCAGAAAAAGAAAATATCGATGTCATATTAGTTGGCGGAAAATTATCAAGAAATACCAATATCGTTACCGGCGCACAGGTCATCAATGAACTATCCGACTTGCGTGTGGATCTTTGTCTATTGGGCACCAACAGTCTTTCACTGGACGAAGGCATCACCGATTCGGACTGGGAAGTTGTACAGATAAAGCGCGCGATGATCAAATGCTCCAAGAACTTAGCGATCTTGAGCATCACGGAGAAGCTAAACTCCAACCAAAAAATGCGGGTTGCGCCGCTACGAGATATCACCTATTTAGTCACTGATCTCGACCCAAACAATCCTAAGTTACGAGAGTTTGCAAAAACCCTGACCGTGATTTAGCAAGCCGCGCGCAGATTGAAAGGAAATGATTAATTTTGTAGGAAAAAAATAGCCGGTCCTTGACAGTACAATCAGAAAACTTAAAGACAAAGACAGCGAAAGGATTTTTATGGGGAGGCCTGTCTAATGGACTACAACAGGTCTTCGCCCTAATTTTCGGGATTATATTGGGCCGTATACTCATGCCTGAGGACATGGGAATTGTAGGGATTTTGACCATCTTCTCAACTATCGCAGCAGCCTTGACCGAATCGGGGTTTGTAAGTGCCCTAAGTATTCAAAAATCCATATCTCACCGGGATTATAATGCCGTTTTTTGGTTCTGCATCATCGTCGGCTCCATATTATATCTTCTACTTTTCATCGCGAGTCCGCTGATCAGCGTCTTCTTCGAAATACCGGAACTTAAAAATCTATCCCGTGTATCGTTTCTAAATTTTTTCATTAGTAGCTTCGGAATTGCTCATAGTGCCTGCCTCAACAGAAATCTACAAGTCAGAGAGCGCGCTATTTCCACGACGATAGGAGTTGTAATCGGTGGGGTTTCTGGGATTTTCGCGGCTTTCCTAGGTGCGGGCTATTGGGCACTGGTAATCCAGAATCTCGTCTATTGCACGCTTGTAAATGCCGGATTTACTTATTTTTCCAGGTTCCGTCCAACATTAACATTTGATCTCCAACCTATACGTCGACTATTGGCATACAGCAGTAAACTACTTATTACCAATGTCTTTATAAACATAAACAATAATTTTTTGACCGCAACACTCGGCAAATATTACGCAACAAATTCCTCTGATGGCGTGTTGTCAACCGCCACTGCTGGTCAATACAATCAGGCAAACAAATGGAACCTGATGGGGCAGACATTTATATTGAGCATATCCAACACGCTCATTCAGCCGCTCATGACCGAGGTGTCCCAAAGCGACGAGCAAAGGCGAGCACGTGTGTTCCGCAAGTTATTAGCTTTTATATCCTTTATGACATTCCCGGTCATGTTCGGACTTTCGCTAATATCTTACGATTTCATAACCATCACTATTGGTGAAAAATGGCTTGATAGCGCCGGATTTCTGCGTATCCTCTCTATCGGCGGCGCTTTTGCCGTGGTCAGCAATGCCTTTTCCAACTATATATTGAGTCTAGGCAGATCCCTTATCTACATGTGGAACATCATCATCTTCGGTCTGCTGCAGATAGCCGTTTTCGTTGGTTTCAGAAGCTTGGGGATATCCAATCTGATCCTTATTTACTCAGGGCTCAACATTATCTGGTTAAATACTTGGTATTTTATATGCAGGAAGAGCTTGGGCTACGGGTATAGATTTCTGTTTAGGGATGTCTATCTATATGCCATTACCGCGGGGATTTCTTACTTAGGAACGATGTTGTGGACAGATTCCATCTCCAATGCCTATCTCAGGCTTTCCTCCAACATACTGTCCATGGGCGTAGTATATCTTGCACTATGTTTTCTGCATTCACGCGAAATCTTTATCGAAATTAAAAAGTTCTTTTTAAAAAAGCTCTAATGAAGGTCTTGACTGTAATCGTTTCCTACAATTTTGAACCATGGCTGGATAAATGTCTAGGAAGCTTATTGGATTCCCGATATCCAACAGACATTATAGTTATTGATAATGCCTCCAAGGACCGCACCGTAGAAATTATACGCCATAAGTATCCGCAAATAACGATAATCGAAAGCAGGCATAACTTGGGATTTGGCAAAGCAAATAATCTAGGCTTTGAGCATGCAATCGAAAAAGGCTATAATTTTGTTTTTCTAGTCAATCAGGATGCGTGGATACACAGGGAATGTATCGGACACCTTTTGTTAAAACCGATTCCCCAGAATGTGGGCATTGTATCGCCGATGCACTACGATGGAACGGAACGAACACTCGACCGTGGGTTTCAACATTATCTTGGTCAAGGCGAAATCCATCTTGGTGGCACTATCCTAACTTTTGTAAATGCTGCCTTTTGGCTCGTCCCAGTAGATATCATCAGAAGGCTCGGCGGGTTCTCACCGGTATTCTATCATTATGGAGAAGACAAGGATTTCACCAACCGCCTGCAATACCATGGTTACAGGATAGCGGTCAATAACCATGCTGTGGCCTACCACGATCGACAATATCGGCTGGAAAAACCGAGCGATAAAACACTATTCATGAGTGAGTTTGTATATTTTCTTACCGAATATGCAAATATAAACTACAATTTGGTACAGGCATTCGGTTACTCCGTGGTAGCTTCGTTAAAAAAATCCTTGCGCGCGTTGCTCAAGGCGGATGCCCATGCGTCTAGAGGATATTTAGGGATTGCAGTGAAATTAGCTCTCAGGACACCCAAGGTTCTGCAGGCAAGAACAAAATACAAGTGCATTAATAAAACCGCAGTCGAGGAATAAGTTTATGGAAAGACACAGAGGAACTTTTTTGGGTATCTCGACATACATTTCAGCATTTTTGGCATATTTTTTCCTGCTATATATTTATGCATAAACTTGCCCCCGTTATCTTATTTGTCTATAATCGACCGAAGCATACAAGAAGAACACTGTCTGCATTGGAAAGGAACCTGAAAGCTTCCGACTCCATACTCTACATCATCTCCGACGGGCCTAAAAATGCCTCTTCCGTAGAATCTGTCAACCAAGTGAGATCTATCATTAGGGAGCCCTGGAATTTCAAACATATTAATATCGTCGAACGCAGCAGCAACTGGGGATTGGCAAAGAGCGTAATTGATGGCGTAACACGTGTGATCAATGAGCACGAGCAGGCAATCGTGCTTGAAGACGACCTGGAGACTTCTCGATATGCTCTTACATACTTCAACGATGCCTTGAACCGCTATAGAGATGAAGATAAAGTCATGGAAATCAGCGGCTATATGTATCCTATTGAGCACCCTAAGCGCCTACCTAAATCCTTCTTCTTTCGCGTCGCTAACAGCTGGGGATGGGCAACGTGGAAACGCGCATGGGACCACTTTGATCCGGATATCAACAAGCTGACAGAAACGTTTACCCGCGCGGACATTCGAAGGTTCAGTATAGACGGGACGGAGAACTTTTGGAAACAGGTTCAACAATGTCGGGCAGGAAAGATCAACTCTTGGGCTATCCGTTGGTATCTATCAATCTTCAATAAAAATGGACTGGTGCTTTATCCCCGCGATTCCATGATCCAAAACATCGGAACAGATGGCTCGGGGACACATTCAGACCAAGATCATGTTTATCGTGTACAGCTCGCTCAAGCCAAGATGAAGTATTTCCCCAATGAGATACAGGAACACGGGAATGCCTACAAAGCTATAAAACACTTTTACGCCACACGCAAAGGAACGCTTATAGAACGAATCGTACGCTATTTGGAGAAGAAGTTAAAGAAACGAAAATAAACCAACTTTATCCTCACCGCAGTTAAGATCAATATCCAGTACAGCAATTCGTATTTTTGTAAACAATCACATTTAAATGACAACATTTAAGCCCACGATATCGATTATCACCATCGTCTACAACAATGTACGCGACCTGGAGTTCACGCTTCAATCGGTCGCTATACAAACCTATAAGCAGGTGGAATATATCGTAATCGACGGCGGATCTACAGATGGTACTTTGGATCTGATCGACCGTTATCGCACACATATCAATGTGCTCGTTTCGGAAAAAGACAAAGGTATCTATGATGCCATGAACAAAGGGCTAAAAAAAGCAAGTGGCGACTATGTTCTGTTTCTTAATTCTGGGGATGAACTGTACGACAGCCAAACCTTGGAAAACATCTTTTCCTTGGGTATCGATGCAGACATTTTCTATGGGGAGACAAAATTGGTTGACGAAGACCGTCTTATCATCGGCGATCGCCGACATAAAGTACCCGCCACATTCAACTGGAAGTCCTTTCGATATGGCATGAACGTCTGCCACCAGGCCATTTATATCAAGCGGAGCTTGACCGCACCTTATGACACACAATACCAACTCAGCTCGGACATCGACTGGATCATAAGGGCTGCAAAAAAGGCAAAAAAAACAGTCAACGTAAAGCGATATGTAGCGAAATACCTAGTCGGGGGAACCTCACAAAAACGGCATAAGCAGAGCTTGCAGGAACGCTATGCCATACTAAAAAAATACTACGGCACGCTACCGAATATCATGAATCATGGGGTCATCGTGCTTCGCTTACTACTACATCGCATAAAAAATGGAAAAACAAGAGATTAATCCACTGGATCCAAGCTTACTGGTCGAGCTGGCAAATACGAAAATGCCCTTTGGCAAGTATGAAGGCTGGCTGCTATGCCGACTCCCGGAACCGTATCTCGTTTGGTATAGACAAAAGGGATTTCCCAAAGGTAAATTGGGCATGCAGTTGGCCACGTTGTATGAGATCAAGATGAACGGGTTGACCTATCTTTTGACACCATTGATCAAAAAGTGACGAGCATCAAATTCGAACTGCTTTTTTTCCGTACCTTTGCCTCAATAAATTTTTAAACACATTAAACGCCGTTTGCAGCGGTATCAATGCATATGAGTAATTATCAAACGCTGCTGTACTATTGTTACAGCCCTATCGAGCATGCCGAAGATTTCGCGGCTAAACACTTGGAATTTTGTCAGTCCCTAGGTCTTGTCGGCCGGATTATCGTGGCCGAAGAAGGCCTTAACGGAACCGTTTCAGGCACCGCAGAAGCATGTAAACAGTATATGGATACGGTACACGCTGACGCACGTTTTGCGAAGACCGAATTTAAGATAGACGATGTTGAGGAGCCCTCTTTCATCAAGATGCACTGCCGTTACAAGCCAGAAATCGTGCATTCCGGCCTACGGAATCCAGAGATCATTGATCCCAACATTCAAACGGGAAAACATCTGGAGCCCACCGAGTTCATGGAAATGAAAGATCAAGAAGATGTCGTCATCCTAGACGTTCGTTCCAACTATGAACATAGCGTAGGTCGTTTCAAGAACGCCGTGACGTTGGACATCGATAACTTTCGAGAATTTCCGGAGAAAGTAAAGGAACTGGAACAGTATAAAGGTAAAAAGATCCTCACCTATTGCACAGGGGGCATCAAATGCGAAAAAGCTTCCGCACTACTCTTAAAAGAAGGATTTGAAGATGTTTACCAACTCCATGGAGGCATCATCAAATACGGAAAAGAGGCTGGCGGTAAAGATTTTGACGGAAAGTGCTACGTTTTCGACAATCGGGTTACCGTTGACGTAAATGCCGTGAATCCCACAGTGGTTTCTACCTGCAAAAATTGTGGCAAAGTAACCCCAAAAATGATCAACTGCGCAAACCCTGATTGCAACGAACACTTCACCCAGTGTGATGAATGTGGATGGGAGTTGTCCGGATGTTGTTCAACAACCTGTATGGAGCACCCTCGCAAAAGGGAGTATGATGGAACAGGTTATTACATCAAAGTACCGCAGCCGGTCAACTACGAGAAGATTAGCAAAAGGAAACATAAAAATTTCCCGCCGAAGGAAACGGCGTAAAAAATAGCAAAAGGGCGATGGTGTATTGTATTATCCATCGCCCTTTATTTTATCCTACCAACGCCATTCACCGGATACCGTAAGCGGCACCTTTAATCCATATCGTTCCAAATAAGCAGGAACCTCTTGGTCTTTCAGTCGCAGTGCCGGGATATGAGCAGTTTGCGCCAAGCTATAGGCCAGTGCCGCACCAAGCTTCACTGTTTGCTCTAGACCGTTCTTATCCACTAAATGGAATACGTCGTTGTCGGAATGATAATAAGCGCCTGCATTATTAGGAAGGTTTCCGCCAGCACCGCCACCATATGGAATACCCGCTAGCATAAAAGGCTGGTGATCGCTATGCAGTCCTGCGCCGATATTATTCTTGCCATTAAATGTCCTATCGGCAGATTGCAATTGAACCAACCAATCGCGATACAGATTTTGCATCTCTTCGCGGGAGCTATGAAAGGCCGACGGCGCGTTCGTCATATCAAAGTTCAACATAAATGCTACTTCGTCAATATCGCCATTTGCTTCTGCTGCTGCAACATAGGCCTTTGAGCCTAAGAGACCTTGCTCTTCACCCATAAACAGGACAAACTCCAGCGTCCTTTTAGGCTTTATCCGCAGAAGCTTCAAGGTTCTCGCCATGTCGATCACCGCAAAGGAACCTATACCGTTATCAATGGCTCCAGTAGCCAAATCCCATGAATCTAAATGCCCACCAACGACAATTTTTTCTTTACTCTTGCCTTTTAAGGTAGCAATCACATTACGTGCGCTAACGCGCGAGGATTCATTTTCCATCGCTATGGTCGCGATTGGCTGTCCTCCTTTTTCCAGCTGTTGTTTGATGGCCATACCATCCTCGTAACCGATACATGCCGCTGGAATTTTAATCAGATCTCCAGTAATGGAAGCCGTTCCGGTCAAGAGCACGCCTTGGGGCACCGAGTTAATAAAAATGATACCATCGGCACCATGCTGCATAGCGATGGCAGTCTTCTCAGAACGATGAAGATTCTTTGTTCCTTCTGGCGATCCTGGTAAAATATGTAAATAAACCAACACCGTCTTGCCATTCACATCTTTACCAACATAATCTTGTTCTAGTCCATTACCTAGATCAATCAAAGGCGATTTGGTGTGCGCAGCAATTGGAGAATGCGCTAACGCCACGGATTTAATCGTTTGCCCGCCGATATTTAAGGACAGCGACTTTCGGCTCCATGACACCATCTCGAAGGGCTGGAAGCGTACATCGTAGCCATAGGATTTCAAGAGGTCAAAAGCAAACTGCTCAGCTCTTTTCCCATGTTCCGACCCTGTCAGGCGGTGTCCTAGCTTTTCCGTCGCCTGTTTTAAATTAGAATAGGCCTGCGAGTGTGCATTCACTTCGGTGATGATTTTGGTGTATACACTTCCAAACTGTTCTTGTGCAAAGCCTTGCATACTAAATATAAGAAGTAAAACTATCAATGAAATTTTCATACAGACAAGCTATAAAAAAGCCTCGATAAATTCGAGGCTCTTAGGTAATATTTATGCGATCGTTGCGGCGGAAGTTTGTGCCGAACGGTCTACTTTTTTCACGAGTCCTTGCAACACGTTTCCTGGGCCAACTTCGACAAATGCTTCTGCACCATCCGCCAGCATATGCTGTACCGTTTGTGTCCAACGGACGGCCCCAGTTAATTGTGCGATAAGATTTGCTTTAATGTCTGCAGGCTCGGTATAGGCTTTTGCATCGACATTTTGGTAGATAGGACATACAGGAGCTTTGATCTCGGTGGCTTCAATAGCCGCTTGTAGTTCCAATTTTGCTGGCTCCATCAAGGGTGAGTGAAATGCTCCACCAACATTTAGTTTTAGCGCTCGCTTCGCTCCTGCTTCTGTCAATAATGCACATGCCTTATCCACGCCTTCGATGGTCCCTGAGATCACCAACTGTCCAGGACAATTGTAATTCGCGGCGACCACGACATCTTCCACTTGCGCACATACCTTTTCAACAGTTTCATCATCCAAACCTAAGATGGCCGCCATAGTCGCAGGCTGTGCCTCACAAGCTTTCTGCATAGCATTTGCACGTTGCGCAACCAATTTAAGACCGTCTTCAAAGGATAAAGCTCCAGCAGAAACCAAGGCGGAAAATTCCCCTAAAGAATGTCCAGCAACCATGGCAGGCTGGAAGCTTTCGCCCAAGGCCTTTGCCAAGATCACCGAATGCAAAAATATCGCTGGTTGCGTTACTTTAGTCTGTTTGAGATCTTCATCAGTACCGGCAAACATAATATCCGTGATGCGAAAACCTAAAATATCGTTCGCTTGTTCAAACAACGCTTTCGACGCTTCATTTAGATTATACAAGTCTTGCCCCATTCCAACAAATTGAGCTCCTTGGCCAGGAAAAATATAAGCTGTTTTCATTAAAAATAATTATGGTGTACGATGAGCCGAAAGGCTCTATTTAAAAATCAAAATTAAACAATTAAAGTCTTAAAAGAACATGCTACAACAATCAGTCTTCCGGAACAAATGCCAAGGACGTTAAGCCACGCGGATCGAAGATATCCTGTGAAATAGTCAGTAAATCTGCGGCAGACACTTCATCAATTTTTTCAAACACCTCCTGTAAGGAAATAACACGGTCGTAGTCCATTACATTTTTGGTTACGGCAATAATCATGCTCATGCGATTTTCTTCCGCGAGAGCAATCTGTCCCTTAAACTTATGCTTTGCCTTCCGCAATTGCCCTTCGGTAACACCCTTCTCCCTTAGTTTATCCAACTCTCTAAAGACCAATTTTTTTGCTCGTTTCACTTTTTCCTCATCCGTTCCGAAATAAATCGTGAACAATCCCGCATCCGAAAAGACCGTATAGTTGGATTCAATAGTATAGGCAATACCGTGTTTTTCGCGGATAGATAAATTAAGGATCGAGCTCATTCCAAAGCCTCCGAGCATGTTGTTGAGCAACAGCAAACCCGTCTTCCGGTCGTCGAACATACCGTACGCAGGGGCACCCACCATATAATGCACTTGGTTGATCGGCTTCGGCACCTCCGAATGCGTTGCCGCTACCGATGTCGTCACTGCTCGCTTACGTTCCTGCACATTGCTCGGGACGGGTTCAAAATAGCGGCGCACCATTTTTTCTACGGTCTTCAGGTCGTAATCTCCGGTGATCCCGATAACGATATCTTCGGTATTGTAATTTTGCTTTAAGAAATCGACGACGTCAGACGACGAGAAACTTTGCAGATCTTTTTCGACTCCGAGAATATTATGTCCTAAACCAGAGCCTTTGTAAATGATATCCTCGTAGTCATCAATAATGGACTCTTCAGGGCTATCAAGATAGGATGCCATCTCATCGGCAATCACCCCTTTTTCCTTTGTCATCTCGTCTTCCGGAAAGGTAGAGTGAAAGATGATATCTTCAAAAAGATCTAAGGCTTTGCTGAGGTGTGGCTTTAATATCGAGGCATGAATGCAGGTATACTCTTTCGTCGTGTAAGCATTCAGATCACCACCAACAGCTTCCAAGTGATTTAAAATTTGTTGCATCGACCGCCGCGCAGTCTCTTTGAAGAGCAGGTGTTCGATGAAGTGTGCCATACCAAATTTACCTTCCGACTCGTCTCTTGAGCCCGCATTGACCACCAAGCAGGTGTGCGTAATCGGCGACGACTGCCGGTGAAACACAGCTCGGATACCATTGTCCAAGCGGATTATTTCATATTCTATATTCTTCAAATTAAAAAGTCAAAAAATTAAAAACGTGACATGCCGATACCCTATCTACAAACATCCTCACCTACACAAAGGTACAGGAGAGGATAGAAACCTTCTTCTCTAAATCCGCATGCGACTAAAAACCAAGGAACAAAGGTAAGCAATTATAAACGAAACGGCTGCAGTTCTTCCAAACTACAGCCGCTGATAGAACACAACTCTTTATTTATGCCATATTACATCCGTGGCCGGCCCATCCCTCCTGGACCTTTATCTTCCTGGAATGGGTTCATACCGCTGGCAAATTTGGAAAGCTTATAGGTAAACATGACCATGAAATATCTTCCTAATCGATTTACACGACTATCCGAAACCAAGATATCCGTTGCCGTTCTAGAAATGTTGGTCTGCTCATTCAACAAGTCAAAGGCCTGCAAGCGTAGCGCTCCACGGTTTCCTTTAAGCATTCTCTTCTCCACATAGGTGTTGATGATGAATGGATTTTCGCTAAACGCGTTCCCCTGATAAAAGGTCTTGGAAAGATCTGCTCCAAAAACGATTGTCGGGGTTATGTTGACCGAACCAACCAAGGTCGGCGCCCAAGACTGCATAATCACGGAACGTGCATTTAACGTATTATAGGTGTGGTTCCAGCTGTAACGAACGCCTGGGTTAATCTCCAAGTTTTCCGACGGAAGATAACGGAACATCATGCCCTGCATCAAGACCCAATTCTGTGCCTTGTTTAGGTTGCCTTCCGTGTAGGATGGGTTGTTGTTGTAGTTGACACTACCCATGAAATTCAAGCTGTACACCTTATTCTTAAACGACTGCCCATAGTGATAAAAACCACGCATGTTAAAAGCGCCATCTTCATTCAGGTAACTGGTCTCTTGAACAATTCCCAACGCAGGATCCGTTTGACGAAGATTGTTTGACACGATTTTATTGTCTGTTAAAGTTCCATTAAGCACCATAAAGAAGGTTCTTCCCTTTTGAAAATCGCCACTGTTATAGCGCAGGCGCAGGTTGTGTTGAAATTCCGCAGCTAAGTCAGGATTTCCCGTAATGATATTCGTGGGATTGGAGTTGTCCGTAAACGGTTGAATCTGTGTGATCGAAGGTTCGTTTGCACGGCCTGAATAATTAAGCTGCAAATTTTTCTGTCTGCTGAATTTGTACTCAAATCGCGCAATTGGCACAACATTGAATCCACTGCGATTGATGGCAATAGATGTGCCATCTATAGATGCATCTCCATCCAAAAGAGTGGGCTGAACAGCCAAGCCAATGGCATACTTAATCTTATCGTTATTGAAGTTATAGTTTGCTCCAAACTGATGGGTACTGAACGAATAGTCATACATGCGATTAAACACATACCGAGGGTCATCCAAGGTGCTGCCGTCTGCGTCGAAGGCATCCTGCCTGCGATTGTTATCATAGGTATTGATGTTGTAGTCGTAGGACAGCTCGATCTTACCGTATTGGCTAACTGGCTCCAGGTAAGATACCGTGGCACCACCGTTCCAACTTTTGTTGTCGAGCTCGGCCAATGTACGTCGGTAAAGACTATCAACATCCATGTTGCTATTGTTCGGGTCGCCAACCAAGGTTTGAATAATACGGTCTTGGTCATCCTTCGTTCCGGAGGATGAAATATTCATATTGAAAAAGATATTTCTCCCCTTTTCATTCAAACGCCGGTTGTACAAGGCACTGATTCCTACATTCGGTGCTGTCGACACCCCAGTTAAATTATTGTTTTCCGTATTGAACGAGGTGCCATTGATCAGGTTCTCACTGAAACTAAAGCTGTTGGTCTTCGTTTGTCTGTAGCTTACCTGAGGCGTCACTTTGATAAAATCCTTTTCAGAAGGCTTCCACTCTAGGTTAGCTTCAAAACGATGTGCGTTGCCTATGGTATTGATATCGGATTCCGTATTTCTGTCCAAGGTAGAATCTGGATATAAAAATCTGTTCAGACTGGAAGACAAGGCGACATTATCATCGTGGCCAAAGCTGTAGCTTCCATACACGGTCACTTTATCACTAAAATCCTGACGGTAATTTAATCCTATAGATCCCGTATTGGTGATCCCATTTGATCCACCAAAATTACCGCCACCCCCAGGGCCACCGCCACCACCCATACGACGTCGTGCACCTCCGCCTTGTGTATTGAAATCAAACAATGGTGCATTGATATTGTTCAGATTTCCCAATACAGAAAATTGCATTTTGTCACGCATCAGAATGGCGCTTGCTGTCGCCTGATAGCGATTATCCGTTCCATAGCCTGCACGAAGTGTGGTCGTGTAACCTTTATTTTTTTCGGGATCGATTTCAATATTCAGGATTTTCTGCGCATCGCCGGTTTTATTTCCGGTTAGGTTGGCCATATCACCATAATCATCGATCACCTGAATCTTATTAATGATATCAGCCGGTAGATTTTGTGTCGCCGTCTTGACATCTCCACCGAAAAAATCCTTACCGTTGATCCGCACTCTTGTAATTTGCTCGCCCTGTGCCGTAACGGCACCGTCCTTATCCACCTCCACACCTTGCAAACGTTTCAACGCATCTTCAACCAAAGCATTGTCACGAAGCTTAAGGTCTTTCGTGGTATATTCCAACGTATCTCCCTTAACTTGTACGGTCAGGACACCGTCCACGACGACCTCCTCCAACATATTGGCTATACCCTGTAACTCAAAAGAAGGAATAATCATCTTTTCCTGACTAGCAGGGAAGGTAAATTCCCTTTCAAAGGGCTCAAAGCCTAAGCTGGAAACCTTAATTTTAAAAGAATCTGCCTTCACCTGTGAGAAAGTAAAGATTCCAGCTTGCGAGGAGCTTGTCCCCATGCTGTCGGTTCCTGCAATCAATTGTACAGATGCTCCCGCAACAATTCGGGATTCCTTATCCCTTAACATACCCTGCACCGTCCTTCCTGTCTGCGCAGCGACGTTTTGTCCTGCACACAACAAAATAAATGTGCAGCACATTATCAACATTTGTTTCATATTATTCATGATCTTCTCTTCTAATGGATTGTTGTTTCAAGCAACACCACTAATGTCTGCTTGGTTTTTGATTTTGTAGCGACAGGTCTCGTATAACCATATCCATAATTGGATCGTGCCGGCACCGGACGATTTTTTGCCACAGGCAAAAAGGAAAAGCCATCATTGATACCGATCTTCAAAATCAATGGCTTTTCTTTGTCTTCCAATATTCTTTTGGGAATATGTGCTTCATATGTTAGAGCGTCGTCCAATACCTTTGCTTTTGCGTGCACGCCATAACTATTCTGCAAGGCAAGAAGTCCATTTGGAACATGCAAGAACCCCTGCACGTAATATCCTCTGGATCGTTCAATTAACTCTTTTTTGTTGTCTCGACTCGGATCAACATCCTCGTTTCGCATCGCACGCTTTACTTCTCCATCTGGAAACGGAAATATCAATTGCGCATCGACCTTATTTTTCTTTTGGGAAACCACGCTGAACACGATACCATTCCGAGCCGCCATCTGTTGTAACAGAGGATCCAGCACACGAATGGCAAGATGTATAGCATCCTCACTTTTGGAAAGTTTATAGAACCACAGCCCTTCCCCGCCAACATTCGTCAATTGCGACCATTCTGCAAGATTGGTGTCTACTTCTACGTCATCCGTTGATTCCAATGTCACTTTCTGCGCCTTCTGCGCAAAGACAGAAGACGTGATGAAAAATGTAACTATCGATATTAAATACAGCCTCATGAGATATGCCTCTTCATCGGAAAATCCGGTGCTACAATTTGCTCTTTTATCACCTTACAAAGGAAAAAATAAGAAATGTAAAATAGTGTAAACGACGCCGCATCACAGAGAAGTTACATGTGAAACCGCTCTTTGGGCACCAAACGCGGGGGTGAATCCAGAAACGGCCTCTTGTCCATTTCTCTTGGACGATTATATTTTTTGTATTTTCGTTGTATGTTAATTTCCACCTATCAACAACAGTTTATAGAAGCCGGCTGTGACGAAGCCGGAAGAGGTTGTCTTGCAGGACCGGTATTTGCCGCCGCAGTAATCTTTCCCGCAGACTATTGCAATCCATTACTCAACGACTCCAAGCAACTCTCCGAAAAGAAAAGAATGGCCTTGCGACCAATTATCGAGCAGGAAGCCTTGGCCTTCGCCGTGGCCAGTGTCTCTGCAGAAGAAATTGACAGCATCAATATCCTTAATGCATCCTATTTGGCTATGCATAGAGCATTGGACATGCTTAAGACTCCGGCGGCCTACATTATCGTAGATGGCAACAGGTTCAACACCTACAAGAATATCCCCCATGAATGTATTGTAAAGGGTGATGGCAAATACCTGTCTATTGCTGCGGCATCTATCTTGGCAAAAACCTATCGCGATGAATACATGCATAAACTTGCGCTAGACTTCCCTCAGTACGACTGGCTTTCGAACAAAGGCTACCCAACCATCAAGCATCGAAATGCCGTTTTGGAACTGGGACTTACACCACATCATCGTAAAACATTCCGCATTTCGGATCCTCAACTGAAGCTCTTTTAATACAGTCGACTATTTTCAAAGGCGTGTACATATAAAAAGCCGCTAGGGAAGATTCCTAGCGGCTTTTTATATGTTTATTTCACCTCTTAGCTACCCTATTTAGCGCCTGACACTTTTCCATCTTTCTTACGAAAGCTGAACACGACCGCCACAGCAAGCCCCAACACCAACACGATAGACGCGATAAGCGATATCATGTTGCTGATTCGAATGGAATCTGGCGCGAAGATAAACTCGATGTTATGGTTTCCTCCGGGCACTTGCAGCGCTCTCAGTAAATAATCGGCTCGGATAATCGGCACTTCATTGCCGTCGATATATGCTTTCCATCCTTTTTCATAGTACACCTCAGAGAAAACCGCGAACGCATCATTTGGCGACGTGGATTCGTACTTCAAGGTATCGGGATGATAAGACACCAAACGAATCTCTGCGTTGGATGGAAGGCCCAACTTAGAGGTGTTCAACTGGTTTTTGAACGATTCATGAACGAAGGCCTCTTTCGTTGGATCGAAGCTGCTGATGGCCTGCATTTCCTGCGCGTTATCTTTAACAAAGGTTACCTTATTTACAAACCACGCATTTCCGGCCGCCGTGCTACGACGTTGAATCTGTTCCGCGCCATTTTGTGGATTTTGCGTGATCAGGTAGCGTACGTTGAACATGTCCAGTACATCCTCGTTGATAGCGCCGTTAAACTGATGTTCCAATATCTCTTGAAAACGCATCAATTTAGCAGCATGGTAACCCCCAATGTTTTTATGGAAATAGGAGGCCCTAGCATCCGAAAAAGGATTGGTGGTCAAGTCCATCACCCGATAGCTTGGATCCTTATCCAAACGGATCAATTGATCAACCTCACGTTCGACAATATGTGTTTTTGCCTTTTCTTCGATAAAAGAATCATTGTTCAAATAGCGCTTATCCACAGCCCACAGGTCGGCAAGCGTCACGATCCCTAGCACAATAACAAAAACCGGCATGGAGAGCTTCTTCTTGATATAAAACCAAACCAATCCGAAAGTAATGGCAATGATAAAAAAGGAGCGGTATGCATCTTTACTTGCCAGGGATGAACGATCCTTGATTAATGCATTCGAGAATTCTGCACCAGCACTCTGCCCACCCAATTGTTGACCTATGTTATTGATATAATCTTGGTGTCCTGAATTTTTAAAGTCGAGGAACAGGCTAGGCATTAGCCCCACCAACAAACAGAATCCGCCCAAGGCAATGAACGTATACAACACCGTTTTATCCAGTTTGGGGATTTCCGGAGCTCTATTAAATAGTTCGTTGACCGCCAACATCCCCAAAAGCGGGATCAATATCGCTGGTATAACTAATATAGACTCTACCGCACGAAACTTGTTGTACATGGGAAAGTAATCAAAAAACAGATCGGAGACTAGCGGGAAATGTCTACCGAAAGCCAACAGGATGCAGAGCGCCGTTGCGCTCAACACCCACCATTTCACGCGCCCCTTGACAATGAACAAACCTAATATAAACAGGAAGAAAATGCCAGCCCCAAAATACCAAGGTCCCGAAGTGAACATTTTCTCGCCCCAATACGTAGGAATACGTTCGGCATACTGTAATGCTTGGTTTTCCGGAGCGCCTATCTTGGTGAAAAATTTCACCACCTCAGAATTCTTATCCAATGTACCGCCGGTACGACCACCATAGGCATTAGGAATTAAAAACGTAATATTTTCACCAACGCCTTGGCTCCATTGGTACGCGTATTCGCGATCCAGTCCGCTATCGCTCGCTCCTTGTTCTACCTTTTGGATATTCGCTTTCCCACGTATGGTCAGCTTGCTATATTCATAGGTTGGAAACAACACAGAAGCATTAACCAATATCGCGACAGCTGCCGCCAGCAGCTGCACTGCGGACGCTTGGGCAAAGCCTTTTATTTTCTTATCACGAATTGCATAAAATAGCTCAATAAGTACGTATACCAATAACGCGATAAAGAGGTAATAGGTGATCTGTACGTGATTGGTACGGATCTCCATCGTGAGGAATAAACACAATAAGATAGGCCCCCACAAACGACTCCCTCGAAAACAGAGCAGCACCGAAGCAATAATCGGCGCCAGATAAGCGATGGCATATGCTTTATTCACGTGTCCGGCCTCGATATAGATAAAGTTATAGGATGTAAAGGCCAGTGCAATAGCGCCGACAGCGGCAAGCCAAGGTTTCAAACGCAACACCGAGAACAAGAAATAACCACCAAATAAGTACAATAGCACGATATCCGCAGGTACTGGAAAAACGGCACGTATGCCTTTGTTGATGTAGCTGCCTACGTTGCTGGCGTGTTCATACCAAATTTGATAGGTCGGCATACCGCCAAACATCGAGTTTGTCCACAACGGCGCATGTCCGTCCTTTGCACGGTAATCAAAAAGCTCCTTTTGGCTTCCTTCTGCTTGCATTACATCGCTTTGAACAAGCGTTTTGCCGCCGAAAATCGGTGAAAAATAAAAAAACACCAAAACAATAAAGATGGCAATTATTGCAAGGTGTGTTGAGTTGTCCTTAAACCACTGTTTCATATACGTTTTATCTCGTTTGCTTTTTTTGGCTCATGTGAAATAGTCAAGTGATGATATGACGACCAACGCACTTGCCCAAGCACAGGATTAATCAAAAGATTAGTTTTGCTACCTGCCAAAAATATAGAAATGAATTGAAATTACCAGTATAAATATCGCAATCCAACGAGATCAAAGCGAGAAGCTATCAATCACTTTTCTGAATGAGGCGTTGAATATCGGAAAGCTCACCAAAAAGCACGAGCAAATCGTGCTCCGCCAGCACGGTCTCCGAACTTGCTATCCCTGAAGCTTCCTTGTAAGACACCATCTTTCCCTTGACCTCCTTCTCAGAGGATTTCACGGTGGTTAAGACGATGACTTTAAACGTATTCGTCAGGTTGGCATCCTTTAGGGTCATCCCCACATATTTGTCCGGGACACGCGTTTCAACAATACTATAACGCTCTGACACCTTGAAGGAGTCTATAATATCCACATTATCGAGACGCATGGCGAGACGCTCTGCCGCCTCCTCTTCAGGCATGATATATTCGTCGATCTGCATAGCCTGCAATACCGTTTTTTGGAGCTCAGAAACCACACGACCTATTATTCGTCGAACGGACAGCTGTTTCAACAGTGCTGTGGTGAGTAACGAAGCTCCCTCATCCTCGCCAATCGCTACAATAACCGCATCACAATCTTTTAAGGGCAGAGAGGTCATCGCTTCGCGATCGGTGGTATCCATGCACACGGTATGTGTGATCTTATCCTTCAGTTGTTCGACAATAGTTAGATTTTTATCGACAGCAATTACCTCATGTCCCTGTTCGGTTAGATGAATGGCAAGTGACCGTCCGAAATGCCCAAGTCCTAAAACAATATACTTCATGATTAAAATAAAATCTTTTCTGTCGGATAAAGATAGCTTTTGTTCTTTGTATTTTTGATGAACGCCACCAGCAAGGTCAAGGTTCCCACACGCCCTACAAACATGGTGAATACCACGATCATTTTGCCCGTTGCCGACAACGAAGGAGTGACCCCTAAGCTCAGTCCACAAGTTGTGTAGGCCGATACCGTTTCAAAGAGCAGTACCTTCAACGATCTGTCCGGGTCGGAGAAATTCAACAGTAAAAAGCTGAAGGTTATCGTTACTGCCGACAACAAAATAATAGCAAAGGCCTTGTTGACTGATTCTGGAGCTATTCGGCGCTTATAAATTTCGATAGATTCCTTGCCGCGTGCCAAGGCAACGATATTCAGCAGTGCCACGGCTACAGTAGTTACTTTGACACCACCACCGGTGGATCCAGGAGATGCGCCAACCCACATCAAAATAATGACCATAATCACGGTGGGGTTTGCTAAAAAGCTCATATGCACACTATTGAAGCCTGCAGAACGTGCAGAATTAGCCATAAAGAAGGACGTGATCCACTCGCCAAAGAGCGATGAATCCTCGGTAAGTGTATGCCGCTGCTCCAACAAAAAATAAAACACCGTGGCTGCCACCACAACTACAGCATTACAGCGCAAGATAAAACGGGTATTGAACGAAAAAGAACGAGGTTTATGCACAAAAGCTCGGCGCAATACCAACTGATGGAGAAGCCGTTGCCACTGTTGTTTCACGAAGGTATAAAAATTGAATACCGTTCCAAACCCTAAGCCTCCCAAGATAAATATTCCAGCGAGACAAGCCTGAAAACTATAATTGAACCGGTAAGCCTGATGATGTATCCCCCCCTCCAGAATGGAAAAACCTGAGTTACAGAAAGATGAAATAGCATGAAATGCGGCGAAAAAGATTCGATCGCTCATGGAATCGAATTGCGCTGGATCGAGGGAAAGGAAGATCAAAATTCCACCTATAAGCTCGAAAAATAGCGTGATGAAGATAATGGTCAGCAGCGTCGATACAACGGCATTTAGTTTGTTCTCGCCGAGGATCTCTCCAAACATTAACTGGTTTTTATACGAAAAACCTCCAGAGAAAAAATATCCAAAGAACCCGGTAAATGTCATGATCCCTAGCCCGCCCACTTGGATTAATAGCATGATCACCGTTTGCCCGAACAACGAAAAATTTGTGGAAATATCGGTCACCGTCAACCCGGTAATACATACGGCGCTGGTTGCCATAAACAGTGCATCGACAAAACTGAGCGGTGCCAAGAGCGTTGTCCGCGGTAACATCAGCAGTACCGTGCCAAGCAGGATGAGCGCTATAAAACTAATAATGAAAAGGATCGTCGGATTAAAGTAGAAGTTGTCGAAAAATAGGCTGTTCCGTGACAATTCGGATAGGAACATGACCGCGATGCCAAAATAGATCCATTCAAGCTTCGCGAATTGGGATACGCCATTTAGTCTAGCAACGAAAATGAACAGGCAATATATGGTCAAGGCAATACCTGCAATCTGCGATATGCTTATTTTCCTTTGCGCAAGGATCGCTGCCGCTGTACGGATTCCGCCCAGAAGAAACAAAAAATAAAATAGAGCGATGACCAATTTTTCTGAAAAGGCAGCAATTTCTCTATCGGTGATATATCCCAAATGCGTGATCGCAACAAACGCACAGACCATGCTGACATAAAACATCACCCGATCGACAAGTCTGGTTCTATACTTGATCAGGAATTTAAAAAAACTGACAATATTTCCCATGCATGGCAAACTTAAGCATTATTGCGCAGTGTCTGGTCCTGAAATAATGACACAGGGCATACTCAAAAAGTATGCACAATAATTTACTCTTTTTTCTGCTCGTCCTTCTTGAACAATCTATTTAAAAAGCCTTTGGTTTTTTTAACGGAGCCTTTGGTTTCCTCCACAGCCTTCTTCGCAGATTGTGCCGATCCGATTAAACGGGCTTCCCGTTCGGGACTGATCCCGGCCGTCTGCTTGATACCATCCAACAAGCTCTGCCAAAGATTTTTGAAGAACGTATGCTCTGGCACCCGCTTATGGTTTACCTTACCTCTATGATAAACCTCGTTGGCATCGGGATTACTATCGTTGATGATCAACTGGTTTACCAAGAAAGACAACATCTTTTTCTTTTTCTTTTCTCCGTCCTCGTTGAGTAGGTTGATTTTCAGATTGTCATATTCAAAACGAAAGTCACCCCAGCTCCTATAATCATTTCCTTCCATGGTAAACTGCACACTGCGTATATTCCCCGAACCAATTTCGACATTCAGCAGTGGTGTCAAGATTCTGTTAAACGCTGGAGCCTGCATAGGCTTCAAACTTCCTGCATAACTGTAGGCACCATTTTTACTTAGCATATCGAAGGAAAAAGTGGCATGCAGGTTTCCGCTGTTCATCACCTTCGCACGAAGATCCGCTTTCAGATACTTATCCTTGGAAAGCTTCACGGAGTCGTTGGTCACATGGGTTAACAAACCACTGGCCTTATTGAATGAAATTTCTCCTTCCCGATGGTACTTACCACTCATCTCCCCATAAACCACATCGATGTTTTCAACAAACACACTGTCCAAATCAATCAACTGTTTTACACGCAGCAGCTTTTGATGCGGCGCCTGTCCGATTTGGTTTTTCGGACTTTTCGGATAGCGTTTGTCATTATACAATTTCGCATGCCCATTTTTAAGCTGTACTTTCCGAGCAATTGTCTGCTGGTTATCTAATAGCGCACGGAAATTCAATTGTTCCATACGCAAGGTGTCGAAATGCAGATCGGCCATCGTCACGTTCTTACCTTTTTTCTTGAAATACGCCGCTTTGCTCATCACGGGCTTATAATCCACGTTGGTGAGTAAGATATTCTGCTCTCGGGTATTGATCTTCAGCTCATCAAACTTAGCTTGGTAGATATCATTAGCAAAGTTATAGGTAAAACCCGGAACCACGATCTCGACCATTTTCGTATACATCAGCCGAGAGGTATCTGCCAATGAAGTTTCGTCAATCAGCACATCATGTACGGTGATCTTGATATCTTTCACGGCGAAATCGGAGCTTTTGCCCTCAGTTATCTTAGAATATTTGAAAGAAACGTTCTCCATGGCAATATCACGAACATTTACCGACTGTAGTACGTCCTTTACACTCTCATACAATGTCTTTTTCGATGCAGAGGCCACCGTATCATTGTAGGCATGGTATTTATTCGTTAGGTGGATGGCGGGATCTTCTAAACTGATCGACTTAATGGTTAACTTTCTATTGGTCAGTATATCGATAATACCGAAACGTCTTATCTTCAAAGCTTTCAACCGAATATCATACAAATTATCAGGAGCCTTTTGCGCAGCTTCGAGTTGGGCATAAACCGTTGAATCGGGGACTAGTGACGCATTTTCCAACGTGACGTTGCCAAGCGCTAGGTTAAGATCCAGTCTGTCATACTTCAGTTTATACAGACTGTCCGTTGAATTTTTGATAACCTCCTGCAGCTTTTCTTCCACAATAGGCTTCCAGTTTCTAGAAAAATACCATATAGCGACCGAAAGCGCTACGACGATCAGAATAAAAATGCCGATGATCCATTTCCAAATTGGCTTCATATAAATACGTTAATTTATTGTTGGTAAAAACCCCAAAAACCGATAAAACACGAACAAATAAAAAATAAAAAATGTCGAAAAACAGGTTAAAGGGGCCGCATATCATCAAGCATCCATACCATTTCTTCCTTCTAACAACAAAGTTGTTTCTGTAAAGTTTTCAGTAGCTTAGAATAAGTTAGTTGCGCGTATCTTGGTTGTGGTAAATGCTCAAATAGCTTTCGTATCGGGAGGTCTCCATTTCGCCATCTTCGACCGCTTTCAAGATCACACAGCCTGGCTCGTTGATATGTCTGCAGTTGTGGAAACGACATTGGTTCAGTCGTTCCCGCATTTCGGGGAAAAAGTGCGACAGCTCGTGCTTTTCAATATCGACAATGCCCAATTCGCGTATTCCCGGTGTATCGATAAGCTTCCCACCAAAAGACAGATCAATCATTTCCGCAAACGTGGTGGTATGCTTACCCTTGTCCGACCAATCGGATATTTTCCCCGTCCGTAGGGCCACCGCGGGCTCAATGCTATTGATCAGCGTGGACTTTCCGACTCCAGAGTGCCCAGACACTAAGGTAATCTTATCTTTCAATGTCTTGCGGATATCGTCCACATGTGTACCTTCCTGCGCCGAAACGGCTAGGCAGGGATAACCAATCTGTTCATAGATTGCCATGTAATCGTCCAAAATTTCGAGCCCTTCTTCAGAAAAAAGATCCAATTTATTGAAAACCAACATTGCAGGAATGCCATACGCTTCCGCGGTTACCAAAAACCGATCGATGAAACCAAGAGAGGTTGGCGGCGAAGCCAGCGTTACAACCAACATGGCTTGATCGAGATTGGCGCCGATAATCTGTGTTTGCTTCGATAGGTTGACCGACCTGCGGATGATATAATTCTTTCGTGGCTCCAATTCCGTAATAATGGCACTCTCCTGATCAGGTTCTAATTCATAATGTACCCAATCGCCGACAGCAATAGGATTTGTGGTCTTAATCCCTTTTGTCCGGAATTTTCCTTTGATCCTACATTCTACCCGTGTCCCATCTTCTCCCAGCACGAGGTACCAGCTTCCGGTAGATTTAGTAACTAACCCACGCATCCACTGTTCGTATTTTGATTAACGACATTCATCCGACAAAAATCGTAAATTAAATGTTAGAAAGGTGGTGTTAATCAATTATTTTTAAAGGAAGCCAAAAACATGCAGGCATATTTTACGTTGTATCGGAGGATTCGCTTTCTATATTTTCCTACATTTGTGATAGACGATTAAATTTTATGGCGGTGAAAAAACTCTTTCTTTTAGACGGTATGGCTCTTATCTACAGAGCTTATTTTGCGTTGAGTAAAGTTCCCCGATTGACCTCTTACGGGCTCAATACGGGAGCAATTATGGGATTTACGAACACGCTGTTGGAGTTGCTAAAGAACCAGCAACCCAGCCATATTGCCGTAGTATTTGACACGGAAGCCCCCACCAGTCGCCATATCGAATTTGAAGCCTATAAGGCCCACCGCGAGAAAATGCCCGAAGACTTAGCTACCTCCATTCCTTATATTTTTCGCCTTATAGAAGGTTTTAACATCCCGATCATCACGCAAGATGGTTTTGAAGCGGATGATATCATTGGAACGCTCGCTAAAAAAGCGGAAAAAGAGGGCTTCACAGTATACTGTATGACTCCGGACAAGGATTTTGGACAGCTAGTGTCCGAAAACATCTTTATTTACAAGCCGGCGAGAATGGGCAATGGAGCCGAAACATTGGGTGTCCCGGAAATCCTATCAAAATGGGAAATTACGGATGTCTCTCAAGTCATCGATATCCTAGGGCTTTGGGGCGATGCTGTAGATAATATCCCAGGAATTCCGGGGATCGGCGAGAAGACAGCAAAAAAACTGATACAGGAATTCGGATCTGTTGAAGGCATCATCGAAAACAGCGGCAAACTGAAGGGCAAGCTCAAGGAGAACGTAGAAAACTTCGCGGAGCAAGGACGTATATCTAAGAAGCTCGCAACAATCTTGTTGGATGTCCCTATAGAACTGGATGAAAAAGACCTCGAACTAGAAGATCCGAACCGAGAGCTGCTGGAATCTCTTTTCGCGGAACTGGAATTCCGTACGCTGGGAAAACGCGTTTTTGGAGAGGATTTCAGTATTGGGGAAGCCAACAATAATACTCCTTCTGGACAAATGGATCTATTTGCGCCGGCGACGGCCGGAGCCGCGACTATAGAAACGCCGCAGGAACCCATTACGCCTACCCTTAACATCCATAACACCGCACACAACTACATCTTGGTAGACACGATAGCGGCACAACAGACATTGGCGGAAGAGTTATCCAACCAAAAAAGCTTCTGTTTTGATACCGAGACCACGTCGTTGGACGCACTCGCCGCTGAAATTGTCGGCATATCATTTTCTTTTGAAAAAGGTAAAGCTTACTATGTTCCCACTGCTGCTGACTTTACGTCAGCAAAAGCAACAGTAGACATCTTTAAAGTGATTCTTGAAAATCCGCTTATCGAAAAAGTAGGACAGAACCTTAAATACGACATGTTGTTGCTTTCACGTTACGGCATCAAGGTTCAAGGACCGCTTTTTGACACGATGATTGCTCATTACCTTATCGATCCGGATACCCGCCACAATATGGATATTCTAGCTGAAAATTATTTAGGATATTCGCCTGTATCCATTACCGAACTAATCGGACCAAAAGGCAAGAACCAGTTGAACATGCGCGATGTATCCGTTGAAAAGGTAAAGGAGTATGCCGCCGAAGATGCCGATATTACCTGGCAACTACACGAGGCACTGAAACCTCTACTCGTGGAAACCAAAACACTGGAACTTGCGCAAACCGTAGAATTCCCGCTCATCTACGTCTTGGCTGAAATAGAAAAAAATGGGGTTAAGGTAAACGTGGACACGCTACGTTCCTTTTCTGTACTTCTACAGGAAGATATCAAGCGCCTGGAAGGCAGCATTTATGAGAAAGCCGGGGTACAATTCAATATTGCATCCCCAAAGCAGCTGGGTGAAATTCTTTTTGACAAATTGCAACTCGACCCCAAAGCAAAGAAAACAAAGACTGGACAGTACAAAACGGGCGAGGACGTGTTATTGACGCTAGCTCATAAATCCGACATTGTGCAGGACATTTTGGATTTCAGGCAGTTGCAAAAATTAAAATCCACCTATGTAGATGCGCTACCCGGACTTATCAACCCAGAAACTGGGCTCATACACACCTCATATAACCAAGCCGTTGCCGCGACCGGCCGGCTGAGTTCAACAAATCCCAACTTACAAAATATCCCTATCCGTACGGAGAAGGGGCGCGAAGTACGGAAGGCATTTATCGCGCGAGATACTTCCCATGTATTGCTGTCCGCCGATTATTCACAAATTGAACTGCGGCTAATTGCAGCGTTAAGTAAAGATCAGGCGATGCTGGAGGCTTTTCGCGAAGGGCATGACATTCACCGAGCGACGGCAGCCCGTGTTTATGGTGTATCACTCGATGAAGTAACTGCTGATCAACGAAGAAATGCAAAGGCCGTTAATTTCGGTATTATCTACGGACAGTCTGCCTTTGGGCTGTCCCAAAGCCTAGGCATCCCAAGAAAGGAAGCCGGAGCTATGATCGATCAATATTTTGCCCAATATGCGGGAATCAGGCAATACATGACCAAGGCGGTAGAATTCGCCAAAGAAAAAGGATATGTGGAAACGATCCTCAAAAGGAGACGTTATTTAAGAGACATCAATTCGGCCAACATGACCGTCCGCGGTTTTGCCGAGCGAAATGCGATCAATGCGCCAATCCAAGGATCGGCGGCAGATCTCATTAAGGTCGCGATGATCAATATCCAGCAGGATATTGATCAATTGGGGCTGCAGGGCAAGATGATCATGCAGGTACACGATGAGCTTGTTTTTGATGTCCCGAGTCACGAAGTAGAAAAATTTTCCAACATCATCAAGGAGCGGATGCAGGGAGCTATAGCGCTTGAAGTTCCCATTGAGGTTGAAGTTGGCAAAGGTGATAATTGGTTGGAAGCACACTAAATAGATTATGGAGAAACTTAATTTGTTCTTATGGATATGGTTGACTGCACTGTCATCTTTCGGACAGACAGAGGTGGTCAAAAAAGACACGCTTTTCGAGAAAGCTCCCGAGGGACTTGTTCGTTTTTACTATGACGACCATTATTATCTTGTCGACAAGGATTGTCAGTTCAAGTCTATTGAACGCCTTTCGCAATTCATTGTTGCCAAAAACGCGTTTCATGGGGAGTTCAAGGATTTCAACAGAAATGGTACGGTTGTCTTGACAGGTCACTACAATGAGGGAGTCAAAGAAGGCGATTTCAAAGCCTACCATCCTAATGGAGCACTAAAATGGGAGGCTACTTTCAAAGAAAATCGACCCATCGGCGATTGGAAGTATTACTATCCCGATGGCAAGCCCCTGCTGACCGTTAACTTCGAGCAAGGAGGAGGCACCATCTCCGACTACTGGGACCGGATGGGTAGACAGCGAGTTGTAGCGGGCGAAGGTAACTACGAATTTAAAATGCCTTTCGAGTATTACAATGAATATGGCTTCCCATTCTTTGAAAGAAAAGGGAAAATCAAGAACGGACTACCATCAGGCTACTGGACAACGAACATGGTGGACGACAAGAACAAAAAAGTCCTGTTCACCGAAGAAGTATACGACAAAAATGGCGTGCTGACGGAAGGATTCAATCTGTTTCAGAATCGCGAATACCGAGTTCCGCTGACTATCATCCCCTCCCAGTCTTTTATCATTGGAGAACGTATGCTGTTCAAACAGTGTACTTTTGATGATTATAGCGGATTCAACGCTTATCTTTCCGACAAATTAAATGGTGCTTTTGCCGCGAATCCTAGTTTTCAAAATACGGAAGAAGAATTCGCCTACAGGGTATCACTGACCAAAGAAGGCGATCCTGAGCTGATCACGCTTAGTCAGCCTTTAAAGACAACCGCGCTAAACAAATATTTAGAGATGGTCATCAAGGATATTCCCTACTATTTCCCTTCGATAGATGAACAAGGACAACCCGTAGAAGATACATTAACGATATCGGGCAAACTTAGTATTAGTGAGGCAGGCGTGTTTAATTTTAATAGCTTAACGGTCGAAAGAGAAAAACAACCTTAGTCGAATAAGATGAATATTATATCTTTGCAAAAAAATTGAGACATGAAATTCCACAAAGAAGGATATACAAGCTTGGCAATCGTTGTTCTATTTGCATTTGTAAGCAATGCACTGGCTGATTATTATGATGCTTCGTCTTACGTAAAATGGTTTCTATACCTGCTTTCCGCATTTTTACTGATCGTTATCTTGCAATTTTTTCGGAGTCCGAAAAAAAAGATCGCTATGAATGATGGTATCGTTCTATGTCCTGCCGACGGCAAAGTTGTGGTGATCGAAGAAACGGTAGAAAGCGAATACTTCCAAGATCGCCGCATTCAGGTATCTATTTTTATGTCTCCTATCAATGTACATGTCAACAGAAATCCCATCAGCGGTATAGTCTCCTATTTCAAGTACCATCCCGGTAAATTTTTGGTCGCTTGGCATCCAAAATCATCAACCGACAATGAGCGTACGACCGTTGTGGTGAAAACCCAATCAAACGTAGAGGTCTTATTCCGCCAGATTGCTGGTGCCATGGCCAGAAGGATAGTTTGGTATGTCGGCGAAAATGATGTGGTGAAGCAAGGCGAAGAGTTTGGTTTTATCAAATTTGGCTCTCGGGTAGACCTTTTCCTTCCGCTGGGGACCAAAGTCAATGTGCAAATAGGAGACAAGGTAGTGGGCGGAAAAACGGTAATCGCCACATTTTAACATTATTTTAATACAGTATTTGTAATTTAGGCTTCGTTTTACGAAGCTTTTTTATGAATTTTAGAGTCTTTGTCCTTCTTATATCCTGCAGCTTTGGTCTGCTTGTCGCCTTAACCGACTATTTCCACCGATATAGCCTATCTGTGGCTGCACTTATTTTTCTAGCAATAAGTATCCTAAGCTTCGTTATACTGCTGAATCTTTTCGAGCGTTTTGTTTACAAACGCATTCGCAATGTCTATAAACTCATCCACAACCTTAAGCTGGGAAAAGATCTCAAGGATGCGCTTGGCGAGCATATAGCGGATGACCCCATCGCCAATGCCGAGAAAGAAGTAAGGGATTGGGCAAAACAAAAGGCCTCAGAGATCAATAAATTAAAGGAACAGGCGCAATTTCGAAAAGAATTTCTATCCAATATCTCGCACGAATTCAAGACTCCGCTCTTCGCTACACAAGGCTACGTGGAAACACTACAAGACGGGCTTATAGACGACGACCCGGATATTGCGAAGAATTTCCTTGACAAAGCGGCCAGGAATCTAGACCGGCTGAGTTATCTTATACATGATCTGGACGAGATATCTAAATTGGAAACAGGCATCATCTCGCTGACGATTGAAAAGTTCGATATCGTTACCTTGATCAAGGAATGTATGGAAGACCTAGAGGCTAAAGCTGCCGGGAGCAATATACAACTTCGTTACAAAGGCAAGCCAAATCATCCGATATTGGTCAAGGCAGATAGGAAGCGTATACAACAGGTTCTGATCAATCTGGTCGACAATTCCATCAAATATGGCAAGAAAAATGGAAGAACGTCCATTTCCATATTTCCATTATTCGAACAGATTTTGGTGGAAGTTACCGATGATGGCCTGGGCATAGAAGAAAAAAATCTCCCCCGAGTGTTCGAACGCTTCTACCGGACGGATAAGAGCCGATCGCGTGAAATTGGAGGTTCTGGACTTGGTTTAGCTATCGTAAAACATATCGTTGAAGCGCATGAACAAAATGTAAACGTCAGAAGTACAGAGGGCATCGGAACCACATTTGGCTTTACATTGGAGCCTGCCAAAAACAGTTAATATGAGATTGGTGTTACATGACAGGGTCAAAACTTAACATTAACTTAACATATCATTCATAATTTTGCAGAAATTCAATCAATATGTCTTTAAATAGCATTTTTCAGTATTTCGTTCCAAAGGACAAAAAATTTTTCCCTTTGTTTGAACAAGCAGGCGCAAACCTTATCGAGATGGCAAAACTGCTGCAAGAAACGGTTTACTCCACAGATTTGGCTAAACGCGCTGATCTGAATAAAAAATTAGAAGACCTTGAACACAGAGGAGACAATATCACCCATCAGATCCATTTGGAACTGGGCAAGAATTTTATCACTCCATTTGACCGGGAAGATATCCACGCCTTGGCAAGCTCCCTAGACGACGTTGCCGATTTCATACACGGCGCATCCAACCGCATGGAACTTTACAAGGTACACACGCCTAGTCAAGCCATGAAGGAAATCACCGATCTTATCGTGGAAGCAACAGAACATGTAGCCACCGCACTAAACGAGCTACGTGACCTTAAAAACATTCGGAATATTACAGATTCATGTGTACGTATCAACAGCGTGGAAAATAAAGCTGATTACATTTTTGACAAAGCCGTTGGCGAACTATTTGAATTTGAAAAGGATGCGATAACATTGATTAAGACAAAAGAAGTACTTTCGGCGATGGAAGATGCTACGGATAAATGCGAAGACGTGGCCAACGTATTAGAGAGTATCTTAGTGAAAAATGCTTAATCCTCGCATCACGTAATCATAACAAATATGGAGATTTCAACATTATTGATCGTCGTCGTGATCCTCGCGATTGCATTCGACTATATCAATGGATTCCATGATGCGGCCAATTCCATCGCTACCGTGGTTTCGACAAAAGTACTGACGCCCTTTATGGCCGTACTTTGGGCTGCACTTTTCAACTTTGCAGCATACTTTTATTTTACAGATCACAAAGTGGCCAATACGATTGCTAAAACCGTTTTGGAAGAATACATCACTTTGGAGGTCATCTTCGCGGGTCTCGTGGCAGCAATTTCTTGGAACCTTTTTACCTGGTATTATGGTATCCCGTCAAGCTCCTCCCACACATTGATTGGTGGCTTTGCCGGATCAGGTATGGCCTACGCTTGGATAAGCGGCGCAAACCCGCTGTTAGCGGTTAACCAAAGTGCAATCTTAAAAACCGTGTCCTTCATCGTCCTTGCACCAATTCTAGGGATGTTCATCTCGGTGATCATTACCTTGATCATTATGAACCTAGCGAAACGTGCTAGACCCGCTGTTGCAGAGAAATGGTTTAAGATCTGTCAATTGATTTCCTCTGCCGCGCTCAGTTTCGCACATGGAGGAAACGATGCACAAAAGGTCATGGGTATTATTGCGACGGCATTAATTGCCGAACAGGTGATCCCCGATTTCGAAGCGATGCCAGCTTGGGTGCCTTTATCCTGTTATATCGCTATCGCCGCAGGAACGATGAGTGGTGGTTGGAAAATCGTGAAAACCATGGGAACGAAAATCACGAAGGTAACCCCGTTAGAAGGTGTTGCAGCGGAAACGGCGGGTGCAGTAACCTTAGGCGTTACGGAGCATTTTGGTATTCCAGCGTCGACAACACACACGATTACAGGTTCCATTATTGGAGTAGGTGTCGTTAAACGCGTCTCAGCCGTACGATGGGGCGTTACCATCAGCTTATTATGGGCCTGGATCTTGACGATCCCGGTCAGTGCGTTACTTGGAGGACTATCGCTTGCCGTTATACATTTTATCCTCTAACGTAGTTTATTAACTACATGAAGCGGGCTTTTATTGACTTTCGGGCAAAAAAACTCAAAAAATTTTGCGCTTTTAAATTATATACATACTTTTACGCGAACATTTTTGCTGATTGTCAGTAAATTTGGTCTTTAACAAAACTTTTTGTGAGGGGGATATTTTTTGGCACCGTTATTGTTAAGTTATGTTAAAATTGAAAACGTGAAAACAATTAAAAATTTTAATAACCTTAAAAACAAGAGTATGAACTATTCTACAATTAAAAAAACAGCTGTTGCAGCTTCTTTAGTAGCCGCTTTAGGTTTTGCTGAGAGCGCTCAAGCACAAACTCCAACTGTATTTGGTGGAAGATCACAATACAGAACTTGGTCGATCGGTGTTCAAGGCGGTATCACGACTCCAAACGTATTGGTAGGTGGATCCAACAACTTCGGTCAAAAAGTTGGTTACTTCCAAAACAAAGTTGGCGAGTACTATGGTTTAACTGTACGCAAGCAATTCTCTCACCTATTCGGTTTGGAATTGGAAGGTAACCGTGGTCGCATCAAAACTTTCAACAGTGATCTAGTAACAACTCCTGAGAACTCTTTGGGTGCAAGATCCGCAGAAACTGAAGTTAACTGGGCAGCTAGCTTAAATGGTGTATTCCAATTAGGTACTATCGATTTCTTAAGAAGAGAAAACGCTGTTAACTTCTACGCTAAAGTAGGTTTGGGAGTATTGGCGAACAACCCTGTTCAGTACGCAAACAACGATTTCACAGGTACTGAAGTTTACAATAACCAAGGACAATGGGGTGAAGAAATTTTCGGTGACCGTACTGCTACTGGCGACCGCGATTTCAAACTAGCAGCTTACGTACCAGTAGGTGTTGGTGTGAAATTCAAATTATCTGAAGTTGTTGCCTTGAACTTAGGTTACACAATGAACTTCACTGATGACAACTTATTGTACGGTCCAGGTCGTTCAGATGTTAAAGGTAAATTCTCTAATGTTTATGGTGGTCTAGAGTTCACTTTAGGTTCACGTGACAAAGAAAACTTGACGTTTGCTAACCCTGTTGCAACATTGTACGATGAGTTGAAAGATCCTTCATTGCGTAACGAAGTTGAAGCTTTGAAACAACGCGTATCTACTTTAGAAGGTACTGTTGATCAATTGAGCAAAGACTCTGATGGTGACGGTGTATCTGATAAATTCGATAAATGTCCAGGAACACCTGCAGGTACTGCAGTAGACGGATCAGGATGTCCTATCAAATTCCCTGAGCCTGTAGTTAAAGAAGCTACCGCTGGTGCTTACTTTGCTCCTATTCAATTCGAATTCGATAGCTCTGTATTGAAAACTGAATCTTACGCTACTTTGGATAAATTAGCTCAAGAATTGCGTGCAGCGAACTCATCAGTTACTTTAGATGGTTATGCTTCCGCAGAAGGTTCTGAAGACTACAACATGAATTTGTCTAAAGACCGTGCTAACGCAGTAAAACAATATTTGGTTAATGCTGGTGTATCTGCATCAAGCATCTCAGCTAACGGATATGGCGAAGCTAATCCAGTTGCATCTAACTCAACTGAAGAAGGTCGCGTTCAAAACCGTCGCGTTGAAATCAAAAAATAATTCTTTCTAAGAATTATAAACGATAAGAAAGCCGATCCACATGGATCGGCTTTTCTGTTTAAAATCAAATATTTAAGCTATATTTGTATAACCGTATGTGGATATGTGGAAAACAAAAACGATAAGAAACCACATTTTCTTTATAAATTTCTTCTACAGTGAGGATTCAAGCGATTTTAAAATTAAAATGAAAGGAGTGATATGGAAGAAGATTTCGAATTTGGCTCGCCCGAGGAACAAAAACTGTCTGTTGATCGCTATGAGGAAATGCTTCGTAACCAAGATCAATATTTTTTTGATGCCAAGGCTTTTGAAAGCATAATCGAATTTTACATCGAGAAGAACGATCCCATCAAGGCTCTGCAAGTCGCCGAATATGCAACCAGCCAACATCCCTACGAAACCTTGTTCCTTCTTAAAAAGGCGCAGATATATGGGAGGATAAACCAATTTGACGATGCATTGCTCCAGCTTGACAAAGCTACGGCTCTAGAACCCAACAGTGGTGAAGTCTACCTCTTGAAAGGTAACATCTGCCTACTGCAGGGCGATATCGAACAGGCAGAGATGCTCTTCTTGAAAGCCATAGAAATGGGTGAGGATACGGCGGAAGCCTATTTGCAGACCGCAGAACTCTTTCAAGTCAAGGGCGAATATGAAAAAGCAATCGACTACCTTAAAAAGTCGCTAGAAATCAATATGGAGAACGACGACGCATTGAATGCGTTGGCCTTCTGCTATGAAATCCTTGAGAAGCCAGAGGAGAGTATCGACTTTTACAAACAATATATAGACAAAGACCCGTATTCTTATGCGGCATGGTTCAACTTAGGCATGGTTTACGAGAAATTGGAAAGGTTTGAAGAAGCCATTGACGCCTACGATTACGCCATGCTGATCAACGAATCCTTTGTACCGGCATACTTCAACAAAGGAAACGTACTGGTTAGCACACAAAAATATACCGAAGCCATCGACGTCTACAAACAAAGTTTTGAATACGAAACACCTACAGCCGATGTATACTGTGCCATCGGGGAATGCTACGAAAAACTAGAGTTGATGGAAGAGGCTCGTGAAAACTATAAAAAAGCTGTAAAACTAGATCCTCAACTTGCGGATGGTTGGTTTGGTATTGGCGTAACATTAGATTTCGACGATCGTCCATTTGAGTCCCTACATTTTTACAAAAAAGCCTTAGAACTCGACGATAGCAATCCAGACTATTGGTTCGCAATAGCCGACGCGCGTTACAAGCTCAACCAGTTCGAGGAATCTGAATTTGCTTACACCAAAGTCGTTGAGCTTAATCCAACGGATATAGAGGCCTGGCTAGATTTTTCTTCCATCTACTTCGAACAGGGAAAATATATCGAAGCCATTGATGTGATGGCAGATGCCATCAAACAGAATCCAGAAGCATCGGAACTTTATTATCGTGTAGTGGCCTATCTCTTTGCGAATGGTCAGTATAACGAGGCGCTGAACTTCTTGGAACTGGGTTTGGCGACCAACCCCGAGAAATTCTACATCTTGTTCGATTATCTTCCACAGCTACAGGGCAACAAAATCATCGTCGACATCATCCGTAAATATACCGGCAATTCATGAAAAAATTAGGACTCGTAGGTTATCCGTTGGGACATTCCTTTTCTAAAAAATTTTATCTAGATAAATTTGAGAAAGAACAGATCACAGGCGTCAACTATGATCTTTATCCGACAGAGGAGCTAGAAAATTTTCAGTCCATCTACAGCGGTGATTCCGATTTTTACGGCTTCAACGTAACCATTCCACACAAAAGAAATGTGATGGCTTTTCTACACGAGTTATCGCCGGAGGCTGAAGAGATAAAGGCGGTAAATTGTGTGCGGATTGAACGCCGCGATGGCAAGGCTTTTCTAAAAGGATTCAATACCGACGCCTTCGGTTTTGAGCAGTCTTTAAAACCATTGCTGACTCCCGAGCACAACAAAGCGTTAGTATTTGGCAATGGTGGTGCAGCACAGGCTGTATACTATTCATTGAAAAAGCTAAATATTCCCTATAAAATTGTCAGCCGTAGCAAAGCAAATGGAGACCTGACATACAGCGATTTAAAAGCAGACATTATAAATGAGCACAAATTGTTGATAAATTGCTCTCCAGTAGGTACTTTTCCAAATGTGAATGAATGTCCAGATATTCCTTATGAGGCCGTCACAGAGCATCATTTACTATACGATCTGATATACAACCCTGAGGAAACACTGTTCCTTAGAAAAGGAAAGGAACGGGGAGCAGCAATAAAAAACGGATATGAAATGTTAGTCTTGCAAGCAGAGAAAAATTGGACGATCTGGAATGAAGAACGTTAGCACGGCCTTTTTCTCTATATGTTTATTTTTCTTTTCCTGCCAGTCCACGGATTATACGCCTAAACCGAGGGGATTTTTCCGTATAGACTTGCCTAAGAAAGAATACACGCTAATAGCCACAGGCTGTCCATTCATTTTTGAACAGCCCTCCTATACCACCTTAAACAGCGACTTGTCAGATGATGCGCACGTTTGTTGGAAGAATCTAGATTTTCCGCAATTCAATGCTCGACTCCACATGAGCTACTTTGCGATCAATGCAAAAGCCCCTTTAGCGCAATTGACCGAAGACGCGCGCACATTTGCCTTCAAGCATACCGCAAAAGCGACTTCCATCGACCAAGTCAAAATACATCGCCCCGCAGATAAGCTATATGGCGTTACCTATTTGATACATGGCAACACAGCTTCTAATCTACAATTTTTCGTTTCGGACAGCAGCAAGCATTATCTCCGCGGAGCGCTTTACTTTAATGAAAAACCAAATCTGGACTCGATACAACCCGTATTGGACTTTATACAGCAAGATATTGAACGGCTCATTCATACCTTTACTTGGAAATAATTCCTATTTTTGAGTTATGTTAAACATCCATTCCTTTGCATTTAATCCCTTCCAGGAAAACACGTATATCGTCTACGACGAGGCAGGACATTGCGCGATCTTTGACCCCGGCATGTCCAACGCGACGGAAGAGCAAAAAATAGTTGATTTTATAAAAGAAAACGGGCTTCAACCAGTTGCTTTGTATAATACACATTGCCATATTGACCATGTACTTGGCAATAGAATGATGTATGAACAATACAACCTCATGCCACAAATGCATGAAGGTGAAATTCCGGTTCTCGTGGACGTCGAACATCGCGCCCCCATGTTCGGTATACGGTATGAGCTATCTCCTATTCCAGAGACCTTTTTGCAAGAAGGACAAATTATCCACATTGGCAAGCACCCACTACATCTATTACTCGTGCCCGGGCATTCTCCTGCTCACCTATGCTTTTATCAGCCGGATCAGAAATTTTTAATCGGGGGCGACGTCCTTTTCCGCAACAGTATTGGACGCACAGATTTGCCTGGAGGCAACCATCAACAATTGCTGGACAATATCAAAGAGAAAATATATAGTTTACCTGATGACACTGTGGTCTATCCGGGGCATGGGCCACATACAACAGTAGGTTTCGAGAAAACCAGCAACCCTTACATAAGAGGATAACCATGAAACTACCGCTGTTCTTTGCCAAACGTTACTTATTCTCAAAAAAGTCGCTCAACGCGATTAACATCATCTCCACCATCAGTGTGGTTGGCGTATTGGTTAGCAGTGCTGCATTGGTTATTGTCCTATCGTTCTACAATGGAATGGAGAACCTTATTCTTTCGTTGTACAGCACCTTTGCACCCGAACTGCGCATCGAACCAACGAAGGGAAAGGTATTCAACGCCAAGGACGAGATGTTTTCGAAGCTACGTCAAAATCAAGCAATTAAGAGCTATTCGGAAGTCTTGGAAGATAAAGTTTTGATACAATACAATAACCAGCAGTTTATTGCGCAAGTGAAGGGTGTTGAGCCGAAAAGCCTGATGGAAGCAGATCATCAGGAGATGCTATATGCGGGCAACCTACACATCTTCCACGACAGTACCAACTTTGCCCTTGTGGGTGCCCAAGTGCAAGCCAATCTTCGCATACCGCTACAGGGCGTTGACAACTTTATGCAGCTGTTCTCACCGAGAAAGGGCAGCCCCGGAAATAGCGTCAACCCCATGGACGAAATCAATATCCGCATGATTTCACCCTGCGGCCTGCTACAGTATCAACAGGGGTTTGATAATCTAATCATCACGCCCATAGACTTCGCACGAGACCTATTAAATGAATATCATAAAATCTCGGCCATCGAGATATATGCGAAAGATCCTTTGCAAACGATCAAACTACAACAGGAGACGCAAGATTTGCTAGGTGAAAAGTATATCGTCAAAAGCAGAGAACAACAAAATCCATTGCTCTATAAAACAGTACGCTCAGAAAAATGGATCGTATTTTTCATCCTTACGGTAATCGGCATTATCGCCATTTTCAATATTATTGGATCACTCACCATGTTGGTCATCGACAAAAAACAGGATATGAGCGTGCTCAAGAGCTTAGGTGCAAACAACTGGCTTGTACAGCGCATCTTCTTCTATGAGGGCGTTATGATAGCATTCATCGGAGGAATTATAGGAATTGGTGTCGGACTAGCTTTTTGTCTCCTACAGAAAGAATACGGCATTATACGTACCGGCGATGGAGCCAATGCTATTATGGATATCTACCCCGTGGACATCCGTGCTATGGACTTCCTTCTCGTTTTCACTACCGTTATGGTTGTGGCCATCCTTATTTCTTACCTGGCTTCATCGTTAAGTGTGCGTGAGATTCGAAGCAACACAATCCGCGGTACCGATTGATCTTAATATTGCAGTCGCTTTCTGCTATAATCTCCCTTAACGATTGAATTAATTAGTGATCCCCATGCTAAAGGGCTAAACAGCGGATTCGCAAAGCGTTGATTAATGGCTTTGTTATTCATGTTGATATGGCGCTGCATAGAATTGAAGGTTTGAATTTCTTCCGCACTTCGCGGTGTCACCTGCGATAAGGCCGCCAAGGCCTCCGGAGATAAACTTCTTCGGATACGCGACGCATCATCATTGTTCACGTCCAACGCCAAAAAAGCCATGTTAAACTCCTCGATACTGGCCCAGGGGAAAGGCATCACGGCAGGAAGCTCAATGACCAAGCTTTTCATATTTATTCTAGCTGTAAATTTATCGGTAGGCGTGCTCGGAATAACATAAGTAACGGGGTCGAAACCGACAGATGTGAAAGCAATCGTGTCGCCTACATGTGCTACAAATGAAAAATAACCTTCGTTATCTGCGGCGAATGCTTGGTTTGCATAGCTCTTATTTGTTACCGTAACAAAAGGCACGGGAAGCTCACCCCCAACCGAACTGATCAGTCCGCTGAATTGAATAATTTTCTTTTCCTGTGCGTAGACATTGGTCTGCACAAAAAAGAAAAATAATATCAACGCATAAAAAATCCTTCCTGCCATGTTCCAAATTTATACAATCTTCTCAGAAGAAGCCTGTTAAATTGTGTTAACCCTACAGTTGATTAGGCGTGATTGCTTTCGGATCATTCATGTCCGTCAAATTGATCGCTTCAACGCCGGTTATTTCCGGCACAGATTTGCGAATCGCCTGCTCCAAGCCTGCTTTGAATGTCATGATACTCATGGAACAACTTGCACAGGTTCCTAACAATTTCAATTTAACCACATTATCAGGCGTGATCTCTTCTATGCTCACGTTGCCACCGTCCGTTTCCAAATAGGGACGAATGGTGTCTAATGCTTGTTCTACTCGCTCTAGTAATGTCATTTCCGTATTAAAATTTTTGTGAGGTAAAGATAATCAAAATATTAAAAATAATCGGCATATCCAAACAAAGCCCCTCCAAATTCAACAATTCGTTGACATCTGTCGGCCAAGCAGGTTAAAGAATGTTAAACACCTTTAAATAAGTAGACTTAAGCTGCAAATAGAGGTATATTGCGCCGCTAAAATTTAATTGAATCTTATTTGATTTTGATGTATCTTTGTAAAATGTTTTTAAATAGACGTATAGTACCCTTAGTTGCTTGCGCCATGTTAATTTTGGTCGCGGCAGGTTGTAAAAGCAAGTTCGAAAAATTACGGGCGAGCAACAACATTGCCATGAAATATCAGGAAGCAGTCAAGTATTACGAAAAGAAAAAGTATTCCAAGGCATTGGTGCTTTTCGACGATTTAATGGGCAAATATCGCGGCCAGTCAGAGGCAGAAGATTTGTATTATTACACGGCATACACTAATTACCGTCTCCGCGACTATACATCGGCTAGATATCACTTTAAGAACTTTGCGACAACATACCCCAATAGTCCTCGTGCCGAGGAATGTCGGTTTATGTCTGCTTACTGTTTTTACCAAGACTCTCCTCGGTTTTCACTCGATCAGGAAAATACAAGAAAGGCCATCGACGAGCTTCAGCTTTTCATCAACTTATATCCTGATGGTGAAAAGGCAAAAGAAGCCGGTGATTACATTCAAAAACTTCGTGACAAACTAGAGCAAAAAGCGTATGCCAATGCGAAGTTGTACTTCGACATGGGACAGCCCGATGATTACCGCGCTGCTGTTATCGCGTTTGAGAGCATGCTTCGTGAATATCCAGATACCCGGTATGCAGAAGAGATAGAGTTTCTTATCTTAAAAGCGCAATACCTCTTCGCACAAAATAGCATGCCTTATCGGCAGGAGGCTCGCTATAACGAAGCGATCGATTACTATCAAGCATTCGTAGAACATTATCCAGAGAGTAAATTCAAGCACGACGCGGATCAATTGCGTTCCAGCGCTGAAAAAGAGATCGCTTTTGTCGTGAAGCGCATGGATCAGATCAACAAAATGCGCGAGCAACAGCAAAAAGAGCTAGGAATAACAAAAGAAGAGGCTGAAGCTAAAGAAGTTAGCGACGCTAATTCTTCTTCAAAATAAATTGGAAATTCATAATACATTACACCATGAGTCAAAATAAAAACACTTCTATCCCAAGTTCAACGGTAACACGAGATTTGAGACAACTGGACAAAGGAACGGAAAACATCTATGAATCTATCGTTGTTATCGCTAAACGTGCCAATCAGATTGCCGTAGACGTCAAAGAAGAGTTAAACGGAAAGTTATCTGAATTTGCCAGCAATAACGACAACTTGGAAGAAGTTTTTGAGAACCGCGAACAGATTGAGATTTCGAAACACTATGAGCGCATGCCAAAGGCTTCTCTCGTAGCTGTTGACGAATTTTTGAATGATAAAGTTTACTTTAGAAATCCATCTAAAGAGCAAGAGTAAGCTTGATGTCTTTGAAAGACAAAAATATTGTAATTGGTATATGCGGCGGTATCGCCGCATATAAAATTACATATCTTGTACGGTCGCTTGTCAAAGATGGAGCAAAGGTGCAGGTTATTATGAGCCCTGCTGCCCAAAATTTTGTCACCCCACTGACATTTGCCACGCTATCTAAAAACCCAGTCTATTCCGATTATTTCGACCCCAAGAGTGGTGTTTGGCATAATCATGTCGATATTGCACTAAAAGCCGACTTACTCCTGATAGCACCTGCCACGGCCAACACGCTAAGCAAAATGGCTTATGGAGCATGTGATAATTTACTTTTGGCGACCTATCTATCCGCGAAATGTCCCGTAATGTTTGCTCCGGCAATGGATCTAGATATGTGGAAGCATCCCAGCACACAAGAAAATATTCAACGCCTCAAACAGTTTGGTAATACGATGTTAGCTCCGGGCACTGGAGAGCTCGCTAGCGGCCTCATAGGCGAAGGACGCCTCGCTGAGCCGGAAGAAATATATCGTGCTATATGCAGTTTTTTTGAGGACGCACTATCCCTTAAAGGAAAAACAGCTTTAGTTACGGCAGGTCCTACCCACGAAGCGATCGATCCCGTTCGTTTTATCGGCAACCACTCGAGTGGTAAGATGGGCTTTGCCATAGCAGAATCGTTGGCATCCCTTGGCGCAGAGGTAACGCTGATTAGCGGACCAACGCATCTGCCCACGCCAGATCAGGTTAATCGAATAGACGTCACCAGTGCAAAAGACATGTTGGATGTCACGGAAAGATATTTCGATCAAGCAAACATTGTCGTTATGAGTGCTGCTGTAGCAGACTATACGCCAGTAACAGTGGCCGAGCAAAAGATCAAAAAGAAAGATGACACCTTTCAGATCCCTTTGCGGAAAACGACCGATATCCTAGCAACATTAGGAGAACGAAAAAGGGCACAGCAGACTTTGGTTGGATTCGCCTTGGAAACAAACGATGAACTCGAGAATGCCAAAGGGAAGCTTTCCCGTAAAAATTTGGATTTTATCGTCTTAAACTCCATGCAAGATCAAGGAGCTGGTTTTGCCGGCGACACCAATAAAGTGACCGTATTGAGCAAGGATGGTGCTCAAATAGCCTTTTCATTAAAAAGTAAGCGAGAGGTCGCAAATGACATTGTTCATCTTATCATCGACCATCAATCTTCTATAAATGCACAATCCGAGACTCCTTCGGATAATAGTTATTGACTCTGTTCGCCAGTACTTTTACCCAGCCCAAATTAATACCTAGGTAACGTACCAAACACCATCCAGCACCAACATCGACGAATATATCACGATCCAGATTTTCCTTGCGGAGAAACTCTTGCGCAACGGACAACGTAACTTCCTGCGATTTGAGGTCGCCTTTGACAAACACACTTAATGCCAATTCATGCGAAGGCACCAGTTCCCGACCAATCCACTTACCAATTTTTGTACCGGCATTTCGTATATATAAAACCTGCTGTAACCACTTCAAGTCCTCTTCGTATCGTTTTGGAAAAATGTGGACATCATCTCCATGCATAAAAGCGTGAAAGGAAGAATCAGGCGCCAACCAATCCGCTAATGCTTGATTTGGCACGATGCTCTTCTCCGGCTTTCCTTTTTTCCTGCTAAAAGTCTCTTGCGTTTCCGATTTTTTCATTACACCCACAAAAAATCCTTCTCCCTGCACATGATGTGGATAAAATCGATATCCATACGCTCCTTTTTCCAAGGATAAAGTCGGCTGAATACCCCAACTTTCATCCAATGGCAGTTCCACACTGCTAAATCCATACTCATTAACGATCCAGTCCAAAATATCCTCGTTTTCCTCCTTTGAATAGGAACAAGTGGAATAAATCAAATATCCCCCCGTAACCAGCGTACTGAGCGACTGCGCCAATATGCGCTTCTGTCGATCGCTACAAAGTTTCACATTGGCTAACGACCACTCATCAATTGCATCAGGATCTTTCCTGAACATGCCGGATCCCGAGCAGGGCGCATCCACCACCATCAGATCAAAATATCCGGGAAGACGCGCAAACGATGACGGATCATTATTCGTAACCACCACATTATGCATTCCCCAACGGTTCATATTGTCCTGCAAAATACCGACTCTTGCTTTAATAACCTCGTTACTCACCAAGAGGCTATCTTTGCCTAGATATGCATTGGTTAATGTAGATTTGCCTCCTGGAGCAGCACACAGATCAAGCGCTCTAATATCCTTATTCTCCAGCCCTAAGGTGCGAATAATGTGGCCTAAAAACATCGACGAGGCTTCCTGTACGTAGTAGCATCCCGCATGATAAAGTGGATCCAAAGTAAACAACGGACGCTCATCAAGATAATAGGCGTTTGAACACCAAGGCACAGCGTCTTGGAACGGGATGTGCGACGCCGCTTTTTTTCGAGGATTTAAGCGAATAGAAGTAATACGATCTCCTTTTTCATGTATATCAACGAAAGCCTCATGATCGAAATCCTGTTCTTCGCGCAATCTATCAATAAGTTCATTTGGGAGAAAGTTACTCATCACTTTATCATTTAATTCTGTGTAAATTTACCACAATAAGGAAGGAATAACAAAACACATCATCATGAAAGATTTTAAAAAATACTATATCATTGCTGCGAGTCCCGAAGACATCTACAAAGCCTTGACCACAGAGATTACAATACGACTTTGGACAGGCGATATTGTTGATATCGAACCAAAAGAAGGAGGAGAATTCTCCATGTGGGATGGGACTATCACCGGGAAGTTTATCGCACTAGAGCCTTATACCAAAATCGTTCAACAATGGTACTTTGGAGAGCAGGAAGAGGACTCCATCGTAAGCATAAAGCTACATGAACACAAGAAAGGAACATCCTTCGAAGTGAACCATATTAATATCCCCGATGAAGCCTTTGATGACATTGTAGATGGATGGAACAATACCTATATCGCATCCTTAATCGAGTTCTATGAGGAAGAGTGATGATTCCTTGATCGTAAAGAAACCCTACATTAACAATTTGCTGAAGCCCTTCCAGTTTCAAGAACTGGTAGCGCAAAATAAGTATTAAGTAGTACCTAAAACACGAAATCCCCTTCAGGAAGCTGGAGGGGATTTTAATAAATTGCAAGCCGTCTTCAACCTTCGGGAGCCACACGTATATCAAAAATACATGTTCGACCATCAACACATGGCATGTAGCCATCAGTTTCACTCCTTCAACCATCCACGTCGACCTGCTCCAAATCAAGGTACGAAATACGTCATGAAGTAAAAAACGTTTCTGTACCTTCCCTGAGGGTCTTTTGCCGAAAAGAAGGAAAAGGGATATTGGATAAAACACAAAAGGCCCCTCCAGTTTCCTGAAGGGGCCTCGTTTAAAATTAGGCGCCGACCTACTCTCCCACCTGTTACGGCAATACCATCGGCTCTGGCGGGCTTGACTTCTCTGTTCGGA
>PJTT01000189.1_pt1 | contig 94044 bp, 65 predicted proteins | sample 1512261 | NCBI WGS metagenome assembly PJTT01 (sample SAMN08177685, study PRJNA422409) | Soil metagenome, whole genome shotgun sequencing project. | isolation source: Soil (2) enriched on wood chips | place: USA: Madison | collected 2015-01-15 | reverse complement strand
TTTCATTCATAGAAAGAACTTTTCTTTCTAAGTTGTGATCGATATAAGGACCTTTTTTAATTGAACGAGCCATTATTTTTTCCTTCTCTCAATGATGTAACGATTCGATGTTTTCTTCTTGTAGCGTGTTTTGAAGCCTTTAGCTAACACACCTGTACGTGAACGAGGGTGACCTCCGGAAGTACGGCCTTCACCACCACCCATAGGGTGATCTACCGGGTTCATGGCAACACCACGAACGCGAGGACGACGACCCAAGTGACGTTTACGACCCGCTTTACCTAATACTTGGTTTGCTTTTTCAGCATTAGATACTGAACCAATTGTTGCAACACAAGTCAATAAGATCATACGAGTTTCACCTGAAGGCAATTTGATGATGGCATACTTACCGTCACGTGCTGACAATTGCGCATAAGTTCCTGCGGAACGGGCAATTGAACCTCCTTGACCTGGGTTCAATTCGATGTTGTGGATGATCGAACCTAGGGGAATGTTAGCAAGTGGCAATGTATTACCAACTTCTGGGGCTACTTTATCACCTGCAACAACCGTTTGGCCAACTGTTAAACCAGCTGGAGCTACGATGTAACGTTTCTCACCATCCGCGTAGTGCAACAAGGCAATACGTGCTGTACGGTTTGGATCGTACTCGATAGTAGCTACTTTTGCAGGGATATCTTTTTTATCGCGTTTGAAATCAATTAATCGGTATGATTTTTTGTGTCCCCCACCGATATAACGCATAGTCATTTTACCGGATTTATTACGACCGCCTGATCTTTTGTTGCTACCTACTACCAACGACTTTTCAGGAACGTTTGTAGTGATATCAGAGTAGTCAGCGCCTACTCTGAAACGCGTACCAGGGGTAACCGGTTTGAATCTTTTAACTGCCATTTCTTATTATAGTGTAGTGTAAAAGTCAATAGTTTCGCCATCTTTCACCGTGATGATGGCTTTTTTATACTTAGGGCTTCTTCCAGAAACGAAACCGGCTTTTGTGTAACGGCTTTTTGCTTTACCAGCTACAACCGCCGTGTTTACTGCCAATACAGTTACACCGAACATTTCTTCAACAGCTTGTTTGATCTGGATCTTATTAGCTCTGTGGTCAACCTTGAAAGAATAACGGTTTAATTTCTCCGTTAACAACGAAGCTTTCTCAGTCAAAATAGGTTTTTTGATAATTTCCATATTATTTAGCGAATGCTTCCTCCAAAGTTTTAACAGAATCTGCAGTTAACAAAATTTTTGTCGCGTTCAACACATCGTATGTGTTCAAATCTGAAGCTGCGATTACTTTTGTTTTCTTCAAGTTTCTGCTTGATAAATAAACATTGTTATCGTATGCTGGCAAAACCAATAAGGTTTTTTCGTCAGCTACGTTCAACGCGTTGATCAAAGACACGTAGTTTTTAGTTTTGATGGATTCGAAGCTCACTGCATCCAACACCAAAATATTGTTCTCTTGTGCTTTGTAGCTCAATGCTGATTTACGCGCCACTTGCTTCAATTTTTTGTTCAATTTAAAGCTGTAGTCACGTGGTTGAGGACCGAATACACGACCACCACCATTAAACAATGGAGATTTGATAGAACCCGCACGAGCACCACCAGTACCTTTTTGTTTGTGCAATTTACGCGTAGAACCCGCGATTTCATTACGTTGTTTAGATTTGTGAGTTCCTTGGCGTTGGTTCGCTAAGTATTGTTTCACATCCAAATAGATCGCATGGTCGTTAGGCTTTACGCCGAATACTGACTCAGGCAGTTGCACCTTGGCACCTGTTTCTTTACCTGATAAATTTAATACGTTAACTTCCATCTCTACTATTTGTCTACGATTACATATGAACCTTTAGCTCCTGGAATGGAACCACTAACAACAATTAGGTTTTGATCAGCATAAACTTTCAAAATCTGTAAGTTTTGAACTTTTACTCTGTCACCACCCGTACGACCTGCCATGCGCATTCCTTTGAATACACGTGAAGGCCAAGAAGAAGCACCCAATGAACCTGGAGCACGTAGTCTGTTGTGCTGACCGTGAGTCGCACCACCTACACCACCAAATCCGTGACGCTTCATTACACCTTGGAAACCTTTACCTTTGGAAGTACCGACTACGTCAACGTACTCGCCTTCAGCAAAAATAGTTACATCCACGATGTCACCTAGTTGTTTCTCATCTTCGAAAGTTTTGAATTCAACTAGTTTACGCTTAGGAGTCACGCCCGCTTTTGCGAAGTGTCCTTTTAAAGGCGCTGTTGTGTTCTTTTCCTTAGCATCATCATAGCCAAGTTGAAGAGCCGCATAGCCATCCTTCTCTACCGTACGTATATGCGTTACCACGCACGGCCCAGCCTCAATTACTGTACAAGGGATATTCTTCCCTTCCGCATCGAACAGGCTGGTCATTCCTACTTTTTTACCAATAATTCCTGACATGTTATAAATAAAATTAATTAAACGTCCTTCGAAGCAGTAGGGCTTCGCTCAAGACACAATTTCCCCTAAGGGACTGCAAAGGTAAAGCATTTTTTGTAACTATCAAACAGTTAGTGCATTATTTTTTTATTTTTTCAATCGGCAGCATCAACAAATTGCGAATCATCTCCCGGTTATTGATCCTTCCCGACAGCCCCGTTCAGAAATTCGCTACATTGCCCATTGCTGTGACATCTATATCGTGTGAAAGCCCGTATAAAAAGATCCTCATCCCGACTCATCTTGAGTAAGATGCGCGCTGTATAGCGCAACAACCCGGTTGCACCTGTGCTTTTAAAAACTTTTCTCGCCATTTTCTTAATTTTTAGTAACAATATCTGTACTACAAAGATGGGATCACAGCCGTTCAAAAAACAGGATATATGAGCCAAAAAACGGCTTGCTCAAAAAAAGTGATTGGCTCATTTTTCCTGCTTTTTCACGAAAAAACGCATTATTACACACCTAAAAACAGCCTCCAAGAGCCTTCTGAGCAACATTTCTCCATATGCGAAAAAACGAAAAATCGCCAATCAAAAATGCTAGCACTTTTCGCAGAAATGCTAGCATTTTTGTAAAAAGTGCTAGCTGTTTTGTCAGAAGTTCTAGCTGTTTTGTCAGAAGTTCTAGCATGTATAACAGAAATGCTAGCATGTGAAACCTATCATCTAGCATCTCCAAAAAAAGTGCTAGCTCTTTTGTAAAAAGTTCTAGCTTTTTTGTCAGAAGTTCTAGCTCTTCTGTTAGAAGTTCTAGCATCTACAACAGAAATGCTAGCTTATCTGTTTCAACCGCTAGCATGTCAGACAAAACAGCTATCTTTTTTTTCGTATATGCTAGCACTTTTTTTCCAACAGCTAGCGCTACAATCGGAAAGTCTAAAGCACGGATAAGCCATCCAATAATCTTTTATAACGCAGAAAAGCCTCCACATAATAATAGTCTGCATAGGTCAAGGGCACGTCTACTTCGGTTTTATGTGGTATTGATCCTACGCTATGCTCCAAAATAAATCCACCGTTACTTTTATAGGCCGCTTTATAGGGCACTTTGGAAAGGCTCATCAACATGTCTTCAGCTTTAACGACATACCACTTCATTTCCTTGTTCGACTTTACATAGTCGCTCAGTTCGAGTAGTGCCGAGGCCACAATGGCCGCGGTTGACGCATCGCGTAAATTACGCTGTACATAATATTTACTATCCGGTTCCAACCGATCTTGGTCCATATCCCAATAGGGAACCAAATCCGCCGGAAGGTTATGATGCTTGAGGTAAAAAGAGGCAATTTTTCGCGCTTGCTTTAGATAACGCTTGTCGCCGGTTTCGCGAAACATCATCGTATAGCCATACAGCGCCCAAGCTTGTCCCCGAGCCCAAGCCGATTCATCAAATGCTCCTTGAGCCGTTTTCCGGCCAACCACGGATCCGTCTTCCGGATTGTAATCTATGACATGGTACGAACTGTAGTCTTTTCTAAAATGGTTCTTCATAGTCGTGTTGGCATGGGTTTTCGCAATCGCAGCAAATGACGGATTACCGGTCAACTTTGATGCCTGCATCAAAAACTCCAGATTCATCATGTTATCAATGATTACCGGATATTGCCAGGGCTGACCATCCCAGTTTTTCCCACCGTCCCACGAGCGGATGGTTTTCGTTTTTTGATTGAAGCGAGAAGCCAGTGAAGCTCCACCAGTTGCCAACACCGGAACATATGCCGCGGAATCTCCCGTCAACCGCAACGCATTTCCGAAACTACAGAACAGCATAAAACCCAAGTCGTGGGTGCCTGTATTCGCTTTCTCTTTTTCAAGGTAGCGAAGCTTTGATTTGGCAATTGCTAATAGACTGGTATCTCCTGTGGCTTCATAGAGGTATAAGGCTGTTCCGGGATAAAAGCCAGAGCACCACCAAGATGTTCCCCAATTGACATGTTTACCGTTCTGAAAGGTTGTCGGAATATCCGACTCCTCGATTTGGGATTCCAGATACTTTATTTGATTAGCCGCTTCTTGCAGATTCGTTTGCACGAACTGTTCGGAGAGCCTTAACTTCCTTTCCTGTGCTACCGCTTTAGGAGACAGTCCCCCTAGAATCAATGGTGCTGCCAGCAGCATAAATATTCTTATCATTTGATTATATAGATCTTTTAATACGTTACATAATAGTCTTTTGGAAAAGGCTCGCCGGCAAATGCTTTTTGCGAAGTCCATTTCTCGGGTTTACAGGTCCAAAATTCGTCATCGGCGGGCAACCCTAAAGGCAGGAATGATAATGAGCCTACATACATAGAGCCTGCATTGGTATAGTAATCTGCCAAGTTTTGTTGCTTATCTCCAACGATTCCCATGCTAAGCCAACCCGACTTACCGAAGGTTTCATTCTTATAAATATGTCGAAGGATGGCTGTTAACCCCGCACGAACCTGTCCTTTCGTCATATCTTCGGGCAACCTGTTATCTAGCGCCACGGCCGCTAAGGGTTGAAAGGCAGCATTCCGATAGGTCGAAGATCGCCCCACCACGGTGTAATATCCCTCGGGCGATATTAGTCTTTCCAAATGATGGGCGTAGCGTTGCATGCGCAAATATGCGCGCTCATAAATCTCTTGGTAGATGGCCCCTGCCTTCACGTTATGCCGAAGCGACTCGACCTGCATGCAATGGATGACATAGCCGTTGTAATGATCAAAACTGAAACGATCGCCGTCACTGTACCAACCATCGCCTACGTACCATTCCTTGTCAAACTTATGGACGGCATAGTCAATCTTTTCCCGCAGACATTCCTCGCCTACCGCATACAAGAATGTTTCGGTCATCGCCGCAAACAGCAGCCAATTGCTTTCGTTAGGTTTGATACGGCGCAGTAGCTTAAACTCTTCGATCACCCGCTCTTTGGTTTGCTGCTCCAAGGGCTCCCATAATGCCTGCGGCGCGCGCAAAAAGGCTTGCGCCAAGTTAGCGGCATCCACCAATGTTTGGGACGATGAGCCCCTCCATGTAAAATAATCGGGAGATTGGGGGTCTACGCCATATTGAATGCCCAACAACGCCTGCTCTCTGAATTTCTTACGAAGAGCACCTTCCAGCGAAGCATCATCCGGCAAAGCCAACCAAGGCGCCATGCCGGCAAGCAATCTGCCGAATGCCTCAAGATACCCTACGCCAGGATCTCGACTATCGAAGGTTGGACTAACCTCCATCGGCATGTTCTGACGAAGTTGCTGCTTGCTGATGTTCTCCAAGATTGGAGTAGCCATTTTACTGATTACGGAAACCCAATAGACTCGGTCATCGAACTGCGGTATATCGTTCAACAAATCACGAGATTCGCTTCTTGCTAACGTAATATTTCCTCGCATGGCCACAGCTCCTCCAAAAATTCCTATGGCCTTTAACAGCAATCTTCTATTCATAAGTATGTTTATTTAATCTCCATGATGTAGGCAATTTTTTCCTTTTTGCTGTTCCCGATAATCTCAACGCTTGACCTATACACATAGTCTCCCCACTGCTGACGTAAACGCTCATCCGCCGTAGGCTTTTCTTCAACCTTCAGTCGAACCTTTACACCGTCAAAACGAAGATGCATGGATCGATTGTCCGGCAGCGAATAGATTAGAGCCGCTTCCTGCACAATAGGCCTGGTCTGACTGATGAACATCAGTTCGCTCGGCTTCAGCCACTGCGTTAATTCAAAATCTTCTACAACGTTAATTTTCTGTTTTCGCTTATCCACCTCAAAAGAACGTTTCCATGTATGAACTTTTGCCGACTCGGGATAGGCCTTCGCTATATCCAGCGAGTAGAACGCTTTCCCTTTATCTTCCCTATAACGCACATCTGTCGCTCTAAACGCTTTACCGTCCCTTTGTCCTACCCCATTTATCAACGGCAGGTTGTGCCACTGCGATTGTGTATGCCACAAAGAATAGCGCGCCGCACTGAAGGTTTGTTTATTGTAGGTGGCAACGCCGACATCGATAAGCACTGGTGCACCGTCATGATACAGGATAAAGCTACCCACATCATTGTGGTTATGACTAACCCCATTATGGCCACCCATTATCGCAAAAGCAATACCTTTCCCCTTCGTATCTGCGCGGATTACCGATAGGCCCAAACTCTTATAAAAAACGGACTCCTTCTCCTCCTGCCCGATCTTCCAAGTGTCCAGTTCACGGATATAGGGCAGGTACATAAAGAATGTGTGGAGCGAGCTTGTATTAAAGCTGGCCTTGTCAAGCGCATACATTTGAGCCGCTAAACTTTTCATCCGCGGGTCGTCAAATAACATCCCGTAGGTCCAGATTTTTGCTGCCGAAGCGATTTGTCGGTAACTTGCGTCAGCAAAATTCACAAACACCTGATCGGCTATGTGGGTATCGTGTATATAGCGACCAATATTATTGATTTTCTGTTGGTCAGCAAAGGACAGCCTGTCGGACGATGCTGAGGTGAGCCACAACAATAGTTGTCCGAGCTCTCCTCCGGCATGGCTCCAATAGGATGCTCCCTCATCTATAGCACCATCTTCCGGATAACTATCTATAAAACGATCAGCACTGAGCAGTAGCTTACGTAGAACGGCATGCAATTGCTGCTCATCTTCCTCGACCAGCAACACCGTTTTCAAGACATTCGTGTTGATCCAAATATTCCAATTATTGATAAAATCGGTCTCAAAGCTCATCCACCAATAGGAATCATCGATATAGGGCTTGATAATTCTATCGCTCAATTCTCTTTTCAATTTCACAGCAAGGTGGGGCGACACCTGGTTTAGGTCCTCTTTCATGAGGAAATACAGAAACGATAAGTCTGCCGCTGTTCGTGCCGCTACCAGATCGATATATCGGTCACTTGGATCGGGTAAACCAGCTCCAGTTCGCTGCGAAACGATATGCGCGGGACTAACCCAGGTACTTTCCTCTAACGTAAGCCACAATCCATTTGCAATTTGTGGCAAGAACCGTCCCTTCCTTTCGATGATTTCTCCAAGGACCAATTGGCAAAGTACCTTCCTTCGTTCATCCACCAACCGCTCATAATTTGTTCGATTGCCAGTCGATTGAAACTCCAAGTAGACAGTCGCCAGTAAGGGCGGCCAGCTAAAGGAGTTGGCTCTTTCCGCCACTTTGATAAACGACTCCTTTTGCGCCGCATCCAAATCGCCAAGCATGGTTTCCAAGGCTTCTTTTTGTTGTAGCCTCCAATCTCTTATATGTGATATCGAATAACCCGAAAGATCAGAATTGATTTTTTTTGATAAAATACTTTGTCCATAAACAGCAGGCAGGGACAACAAGAAGATCACTAAGATAAAGATTTGCTGTTTTTTCATCATCCATAATTCATCTTTGCCAATCCTTGTCCGTTCCCAAACCAATAAGATTGTTAATCCAGCCATCCTTCGTTTTGTTCCAAGTTTGGATTCCGCTGTATCTCCGTCCTGGGAATAGGCCACGTGTATATATGGTCGCCCACCCAATTGTAAGGTGCGTCGATCCTCCCGAATGCCTGCTTAATTCCATTCCCCGTATAAAATGACGTTTCCCTCCAAGTTTTCCAGCGCATCTCGTCAAAAAATATAATGCCTTCACACATCAACTCTCGTCGGCGCTCATCACGTATCCGTTGACGCATTTCTGTTTGGCTGGATGATACCGCAATGGCCGCGACGCCCGCCCGAGCTCTTACTTCATTTACTTTAGCAGCAGCTTCCATTGTTCTTCCCTGGAGTTCATTCAGCGCTTCAGCCCATAACAGTAAGACGTCGGCGAATCGAATCACGATGTAATCATAGGCTCCATTCGATCGATCGGGGATTCCTGGATTAGCGCCTTCATAAACAAACTTACGTGGTAAATAATAAAATCTGGCTGGGATATCTGTCCGCAGATCAAATGTATTACCAAACTCGGCTCGAAATGGCCAACGCATTGTAAACTGTTGGTCGACACCTGCATTATTTCCAACAAATGTACTATAGGGTAGTATCACATTAGTCGCCAAGCGCGGATCTCTATTTGAAAACGCCGACTGCAATCGTGCTTCGTTTCCGGTAGGCAAGTAGCGTGACATGTCTGCACCTCGTGCAGCGGCAGATGCTCTTTCTGCATCCGTGAGGTTGTTACGCAGGAAAAACACTTCACGTTGCGCTGCCGTCATCGCGGTATATCCTGGAAGGATATTATCCCAGTTAAACTTCGTTCCATCGACATTTTCATAGCGATCCACCGCATCGGGATGAACCAGTATGGTATTCCAATTAGATCCAAACGCTGATCTCGATCCGAACACAAATTGATAATCCGATCCATATCCGGCCAAAGCCATATTCTGTATGCTAAAAATAACTTCAGGGCTCTGTTCGTTGCTGCCCTTAAATAGATTGGCATAGTTCGCAAACAAGCTATGCCCGAAGTTCTGTACCGTTTGAAAATCAGCGATTGCATTCTCCCAGCGTTGAAGATACATGTATACCTTTCCCCTTAGGGCATAGGCAGCAGATTTCGTGATTCTTCCATAATTAACGTTACCAGCATTGTACCGATCAGGAAGATTGGATTCCGCAATACAGTCATTAAGATCTGCCAAAATTTGATCCCACACTTCTTGTTCTGTATTTCTTTCACGTAACACGTTATCCCAGGCTATTGGTTCCAAATAAATCGGTACACCTTTGTACAACTGATTCAGCCTATAGTAAAAAAAAGCACGCAAAAATTTAACTTCTGCTAGATATCGTTGTTTTTTCTCCGTGGCCGAAGGCGAAACGTTCGTGATTCCCCAAATAGCATTGTTGGCGGCATGCACACCTTCGTATAGGCTTTGCCACTCCGATGAAAAAAGTCCCGAGCTCGATGTAGCGGTTCCATTGAGCAGCACTTGGTTGTCTCTGGGCTGCAAGGTTACGTATTGATCATATTTATAGAGTGTCTCACCTAATTTAAGCGCTTGGTAAACACCATTTACACCTAGATCGGTCAAGTTATCCGTGTTCCACATGTTGGCGGTAAGCACCTGTGTACGTGGCAAAGTATCCAGTAATCCCTTCTCGCATCCTATCATGGAAAACAAGGCAACTACCAAAGAAAAAGCGGCAACAGCCTTTATCAACTTGTTATATATTGTATTCATTGTATTGATCCTTTCTATTAAAATCCGATATTAAGTCCGAAAGCGTACTGTCTCATTGTTGGATATTCCGCTGTGGAATTTCCGATTTCGGGATCGCCTCCCGGGAATTTAGTGAACAGCAAGAGATTTTCTCCCGAGAAGAACACCCGAAGATTTCGTATTTTTATACGCTCCGTCAAGTTCGAATGGAAGGTATAACCAAGCTGCAAATTGCGCAGTTTTATGAATCCATTGTCATAGAGCCAATAATCGCTCGCAACGTTATTGATATTTTCGCTATTGGTGCCATATTTCAACCTTGGAAAGTAACCTTGCGTATTTGTTCTGGGATCAGTTGGGTTATTGGGATTATAAAAATAATGGTCTTCCGCAATCCGCGTGGTGACCTGATTTCCAGCAATCATAATGTTACTGTTATAACCATGGTCTGTCCAATAGTACTGTCCGCCCCACTCTCCGGCCCATATCATGGACATATCAAAGCCTCTATAAGCGAAATTTGCATTGAACCCAAAAATATATCGTGGTGCCGACGCCGTCCCAGTGAGATATTGATCATCAGTACCTCCGTAAAGACCGTCTCCGTTCAAATCCGCATAAATAAGATCTCCATAATAAAGGCTAGCGCTACCATAGTTCTCCGCAGGATTCATGGTTCTTGTCAAGAATGCATAACCCGCATTTTTCATCGCCCTCACCCATTCAAAATCACCTTCTGACCGTATCATCCCAGTGGTGGGGCCACCGTTCACGTTGACCGATCCGTCAGCGTTGAAATAACTACCGTCACCGCGATACACTTGTCGAAGGTAGTACTCGTTGATCATATGATTTTCCAACACTCGGCTAGTTCCTCCTGTAGACACCTGACCTAGGTTGCTTGTCCAAGTACGTGTACCATCTGCATTATCCACCCATCCCTCTTGCAATGCTCCTTCAAATCTAGTGACCATATTCGCGTTGAGCGCAAAATTTCCCCCTAGGCTATAACTGAAGTCACCTCGTTTATCTCTCCAAGCCAAGCTTAGTTCAATCCCTCTGTTTCTTACTTCTGACTGATTGTACAATGGAGCCGCTCTAAATCCGGCCGTCAGCGGTACCTGAGCACGACGTATTCCATCATAAGATTGCTTATTATAATAATCTACCTGTACCGTTGCGCGGTTCTTTAAGGTAGCAAACTCCAGCCCAAGCTCTGTACTGGTTGTACCTTCCCAACGCAAATTAGGATTACCAAACTGCGACTCGCGCAGTGCATTCACCGGCGCAGCATTGAACGAATAACTATTAGACCCGTACACGCCATGCCATGCATAGTGATTCAAATCATCTCCCAGATCATTCCCTAACCGTCCCCAAGATCCGCGGAGTCGCAAATTTTGAACATAGGGTTCTAGTGGCTTCATAAATGCTTCCTTCGAAATATTGTAACCTAAACCTACAGAAAGAAAATTACCATATTTATAGTTTGCTCCGAATTTGGAAGATCCGTCTCGCCTTAAATTAAACTCGACCAAATATTTGCTATCGTAATCGTAGGTAATGCGCCCGAAAAAGGAACGCATGGCCATGTCGACCTCCCCTCCGCTTATGGAAACCATTTCTGTGGCAGAACCAATATTGGTGATAGTAGGATCTATCAAGCCGCGTTGCGTAGCTCCGAAACTACTACTTTTAAAGTAATATTCGTTATGCCCCACTATGACGCCGAGATTATGTACATCGAAAGCTTTGTTGTAGCGAAGCACGTTATCGAAGGTTTTCCTATACTGTTTTGCTGCAGATTGCGAGGTGGTCATCTGTGCAGGAACCGCCGCCGTATTGACAGGTTCCATCGTTGAAAAATCATAACGCAACGAAGGGTTTGCAAAAGTATTAACTTCATCGAAACGAGCATTATAGTTGAAACTAGTTTCAAATTTAAGGCCATCCAAAATGTCAACGTGCGCAAACACGGTTGTGTTTAAATACGTACGTTCATTGCTTCCTAAATTATCATAAAGATAGAGCAAGAGATTATTCAGTTGAGAAGATTCATTGGAAGAAGCCACAGCACCACCAAATTGTCCTTCATACATCGGATATATCCCAGGCGTGGTCTGCCGCAAAAAGTTATACAGATTTGCGTCGCTACCTCTATCCCTACGTTCGTTATATAAAAACGTATTGGTTCCGAGATTTAAAAAATCTTTAATCTTAGATTGCAAGTTAACACGTCCATCATACCTCTTCATCCCCGTATTGTGCATGATACCTGGATTGTTTTGATACCGTGTGGAAACACCGTAGGTCGTGTTCTCGTTGCCACCATCCATACGCAGGTTATGATTTTGCAGCCAATTCTCGTTGTATATCCATTCACCCCAGTCTACGTTGGGATAAGCAACATAGTTGGGCAGTCCGGATGGAGCCAATATACCATTTGGATCCGCAGTTGCCCGTGTCCACAAATCGATCGCATCTTGGGTATAGTGTCCTGCAACTCCAACATTTTCTGCCGCTTCGTTGTAAAGCTGCATATGCCTTACATAATCACTTACAAAAGTAGGCTTGACGGAAGGGTTTAGTCGGGAAACAATAGTGGAATAGCTAACTTGCGAAGGTCGGTTTGCACCTTTTTTTGTGGTAATCATAATTACGCCATTGGCAGCTCTGGCACCATAAATAGCCGCCGTGTTGGCATCCTTCAAAACGGAAATCGTTTCGATGTCTTCTGGGTTTACCAAATCCATAGAAGGTTGTTGGATGCCATCGATGATAATCAATGAGCTGGCGTAGTTTAAGCTACCCGCTCCACGAACGCGGATCGTTGCACCGTCGCTTCCGGGCCTTCCGTTTCCCTGATTCACTTGCACGCCAGCAGCCAGTCCAGATATAGCCGTCGATACATTGGTAACGGGTCTGTTAGCCAGCTGGTTCCCGCCAATAGTGGCTACAGAGCCCAACACCTTGGAGCGCGTTCGCGTATCATAACCAACAACAACAACTTCTTCAAGATCGGTGTCTGTGGACGCTAGGATGATATCCAGCCTGTGCCGTCCATTGACCGGAATCTCTTGGCTCTCATAGCCAACACTCGTAGCAATTAGCGTAGCATTTCCAGGAACGGTTATGGTAAATAAGCCAGATAGATCTGTCGCCGTCGATACTGTGCCTGCCTTTTCTTTAATCGATACTCCAGAAACGGCCTGTCCGTCCTTGTCGGTTACACGTCCGGAAACGGTCGCCTTCTGCTGCGCCATACTGAGATGTGTAGCACATAGCAAGAGCATCAATAGTCCCAATTTGTAAATCTTCATCATACTTTTGGTTTGTTAACTGTATAAGATTGGTTACTTAACGGCTCAAAATTCACCTATTTACCGTATCTCTCAGGGGGAGAATCTTAAATATATAGGGGTAAAATCATAAATAACAACTCATTTCCGCCCAAAGACTATTCATTGACTGGTGAAAATCATAAATTAGTATATATCTTTTGACCAGACATATTCCGAACATGCATTTTTTTCTTTCCCTGCGTATCGTTACGATTTTATGCTTCATTTCTGTTTTACACGCGGAAGCACAGTCCCTAAGGTTTACGTCACTTACCGAAGAAAATGTGTTTGACAAGCAGCCTGTACTCAGCATTGCGCAGGATCGACGGGGACAGTTGTGGTTTGCGGGAGAATATGGGCTTTACACATACGATTCGGAACATATCGTTGATGCAGCCCTTCGCGATAGCGCTTTTCAAAAAATAGGCTATATCACGAAGATCAAAATAAATAAAGAAAACCACCTCTTGGTTGCTACAGCCACGAATTTTCGTCTTTACGACCTGAACAGCCGAAAAGCCATTTATGATGGCGACCAACCCTTTGATAAAAAACTAGTTGTTCTTGACATGGCATTAACGGATAAACACAGTTTTCTCTGCACTTCCGACGGCCTTTATGTTCTTCATCAACAGGCAGCTTCCTATCGCCTTGAAAAGATCTTGGATCGAAAAAACCTGCAAAGCATAGTTGCCCTGAAAGACAACCGTTATGCTGTGACGAGCAGTAATGGCGTAGAACTATTGACCTACCATAAAAAGCAAGTGAAAGATGTGGTAAACCTTCATATGCCCATAGGGCTTGAAAGGGAGCGGGTTATGCCTTGTATATTTTCGGAAAGCAGCAGCCTCTGGGTAGCTACCAAATTTCGGGGTCTCTTTCATTACGATCTAAAAACAGGGATATGGACAAATTACAACGAGAACAACAGTAACCTGCTCAGCAATAATGTGCGAAAAATAATAAGAGATCCAGAGGGGCGGCTGCTTGTTGGAACGTTAAAGGGACTCTCTGTAAAAGGCCATGGAGCTCAATTTAACAACTTCAAACATCATGCTCGATGGGGAAACTCATTAAGTCAAAATTCCATTTATGATCTTTTTATCGATAATCAAAAGATCGTGTGGATAGGTACATACTTTGGCGGCATCAATGCGCTCTTTCCACCCCTAATCAAGCTCGATGTATATGCCACACGATCGCCGGCGCCATTTCAACTCAATAGCGATATTGTGGGCAGCTTTGCCGAGTCAGCAGATGCCTATTGGATTGGCACCGAAGAAGAAGGTATCAGTGAAATGGATAAGGACACGCGTCGAATCGTAGCACGTCCACAAGTAGCAAAATCCAACCTCGTCAAAGACCTCTATGTGCGCGATGGTAAACTTTATATTGCACAATATGCCGGAGGATATGCGACACTGGACATCGCGACTCGAGAAAATAAGCATTACTCGTTGCACGAGGACGCCCATCATATCTTCAATAATGTATTTAGCATATATGTGGACGCAAAACATACCATATACCTGGGCACCAACCTCGGTACCTTCCGCGTTGAGGAAGGGGAAAAACCGATCCTTATTCCAGAACTAAGACCATTCACGGTCACAGATATGCAGGAAGACAAGAACAAACGCGCTTACTTCCTTTTAAATACCCAGCTATACTACAAAGATCTGTACGGAAAAACCTTCTTAAGAGACAGCCTAAACAATCTTGCTGTACAAGGTTTCTGTATCGACGACAACAACAACCTTTGGTTGACGACTGCGGAATCCGTGTATAAAAAATCGACAAACGGCGAGCTTATCCAGGTAGCGCGCTTTCGCGAGAACATGCTCGGCTCGCCAATTTATTACGACAATAAACTATGGATTACCAGTAAAAATGGCCTGGTCTATTATGATGTCAAAACAAAATACAGCACCATCTTGAACCAACATGATGGCCTTCCTGTAAAAAACCTACAAAGTGCACGAGGCTTTTTGACAAAAGACGGCCGTATTTTTATCAGCACATTGAACGGCTTAGTATCGTTTATGCCCAAAGACATTCGTTTCAATAACACTATCCCGCATGTTATTCTCCGAAACATCTCGGTAAATGAATCTGTACTTCCTGTAGATCGCATAGTCGAAGACAAAGAAAACACAATGTATGAGATCGTGCTTGCCCACGATGAAAACATCATTGCCATTGACTTTTCCAGCTCCAATTTCATCAAGCCGCTAAAGAATAGATTTCGCTACAAATTAGAGGGATTTGACAAAGATTGGATAGAAACCAATTCTGGAAAGATACGCTACACCAATATTCCGGAGGGGAAACACAGCTTATTGATTTATGCCAGCAACAACGACATGCGGTGGAGCAAGAGCCCGCTTAAAATTATGTTGGTTATCCGTCCACCACTTTGGAAAACCTGGTGGGCTTATCTTATATATGCAGTCTTTGCAGCAGCTGCAGTACATTTTCTGATTAAATTTATTGTGGAGCGTGAGGTACTTATCAATTCCGAAAAAGAATACGAGAAAAAAATCAAGTTCTTCACGCAGGTGTCTCACGAAATCCGCACACCGCTAACCCTGATCACCGCTCCGCTGAATGAAATTATTAACGAAACCGCCCAGCAGTCGGAGACGCAGCAAAAAGTGCGTCGCGTGAAGAAAAATGCGGATAAATTATTGCTGATCATCAATGAGCTATTGGACTTCAAAAGGTTTGATGATCTGAAACAACAGCTCCGGAAAACAGAGGTGCCGCTAAAGGCGTACATCGAAGATAATTTCTATCTATTGCACGATCTTGCGCAAAGCAAGAACATTCGCTATTACATTCGAAGAATTGACACCGTGGGTACATTTTGGCTGGATGTACAGCAATTTGATAAGGTTTTGCTGAATCTACTATCCAATGCGCTGAAATATACACCTACCGGTGGAACGGTCTATTTGGAACTCATAGACGCGAACGATAGCATAGAAATCCATGTTGTTGACAACGGAATAGGTGTATTGGAAGAAAACCAGTTTAAAATCTTTGAAGAATACTATCGAGAGTCTCATACGGAAGACGTCATAGGCACTGGTATCGGGCTAGCGCTCAGCAAAGAGATTGTGCACAGACATAACGGAGAAATATTTTGTTCATCGCTGCAGAGAAAGAACGAACGTTGGACTATATTTACGGTTACGCTTCGAAAAGAGTATCAAATCGAGCAGCCCAATTCTATTGACTTCGTTGCGCCCAGCACAGCGCTTCTGCCCTTAGCAACGTACCGCAAGCATGATGTCCAGGAAATCATCCTTTTAGTAGAGGACAATCCAGAAATGCTTGACCTGTTGATTCATCTTTTTGAAGAGCATTACACCATTCTTACCGCTACCGACGGCGTGGACGCACTTGAAAAAGCACGCTTACATCTGCCAGACATCATCTTGTCGGATATTATGATGCCCAATATGAATGGTGTAGAGCTTTGTCAGGCCGTGAAAACCGATATCAAAACGAGTCACATCCCTTTTGTACTCCTGACAGCTGTTAACGATTCCAATGTACAACTGAGCACCTTAACATATGGCGCAAACCTATACCTCGTTAAGCCTTTTGAAAAAAGGCATCTTTTCTTTTCCGTGTACAACCTTCTACAGATCAGCCAGAGAAATAGGGAGAATTTTAGACTGCAGGCCACGGTCAGCAGCAACGAGAGCGACAATAAGTTTATCCAGTCCTTAGATACACTTATCGAAAATCACCTGCTCAGCGAGCATTTCGACGTAGAATTCATCTCCAAACAAATGGGTATGAGCCCGCCTATCCTTTACCGTAAATTAAAGGCAATGACCAACTTATCGTTAAACAACTATGTAAAGACCTACCGTTTAACAAAGGCCAAGGAGCTACTCAAAACAAACCTCAACATCAGTGAGGTGGCTTATGCCGTTGGCTTCTCCGACCGGAAATATTTTAGTAAAGAATTTAAAAAGCAGTTTGGCATGACGCCGTCCGTCTATCTAGCCAACGAACGGCAATAGCCAAAAGCGATCATCATGTTCATGGATCAATTCCCCTGCAACAGCAGCGTAGCGCCTTTGGGAATTTCAAATAGGTAAATGCCGTTTTGGTTTTCCAATAGCTTGACACCTTTTTTTGTTCCTTTCCAGCTTAGCCGTCCATCGAGATTGGGTTTGATCTTGATTTGTCCATCTTTCTCACTAAAAATCCTAACATGTACATTCTTGCCGGCTTTTCTTTCTGCAGAAATCAAAAAAGCGCCGTCCGTTCTAAAATGCTCAAAAGATACATCCTGCCAGCCCTCCGGGATAGCCGGAAAAACGCGAACAGTGCCATTCCAATATTGCAAACATAGTTCTTGTATACTAGACATGGCAGCCAAGGGAGTTTCTATGACAGGCCCTGTCTCGGCATACAGCGTATTCGGTTTCACATATTTGTTGAGCAACACTTTCAAGGAACGGAGCGCTTCATCCCCCTTTCCCATCATGGCATACATCGAGGCGGCACCAGAGAATGAGTATCCCTGAAGAAACCGGTCTTTGCTTTGCCAATGAGCAATCGATCGGCTGATCAGTTCGCGATTTTCCTCTTGATCCCAATTGACCAAATAAAAAGGATATATCATCATCAAGTGGGAATAGTGTCGATGGGATTCCGCATAAGGCCGACCCTTTGCAATCATAAATCCATCTTCATTCTGAGGAAACTCCCGTAAATTAAACAATACATCTTTCCATTGTTGGTTTAAAGCATCTTTCCCACCCCGTTCTTCATCCAAAGAAATCAGCGCTGTTAGTCCCCATTTTAATATAGACAGGTCGTAATTGGTATCATAATCGTAGGACTTGGGGTATTCCGGCGAATGTGTTCGCACGGCTACATGATACTTCCCCTGTTCGTCCCTTTCCAACAGGTGGAGGTAATAATTAACCGCCCGTTTCAACAAGGGAAACAAGGTATCGTAAACTTTCGGATCCATAGAATAGCGATAGTATTGATAGTAACTATGCATCATCCAGGTCAGGTTTCCCAGTTCTTTTTTACCGTCTTCCCAAGTGCTACCATCTTTACCACGTTCTAACCATACGGGACTAATCATGTCGGGAGCAGAACTTCGCCCAATCGCTGCACTATTGTATCGGTAAGCCTCCGGCACATTGCCGATCAGGTTATCGACATTACGATCAATCATTTGCTTTAAGGATTTGGCGATTTCCAAATGATTAGCGGTGAACACGGGCGAATAGGCAAGCTGAATGTTTAGATTGTGCCAATAGGCGGGCCATGGCGTGCTCGCTGTCCAAGGCCCCTGTAGATCCATAGCAGGTCTATCTTCACGGGTAGCACAAGCTAGCTTATACAGTTGCATATCATAAAATTGCTGCAGCGCCACATCGGGCACGAGCAGTTTAGATTTTTCATAATACTCCGTCCAATGCCGTGTATGTTTGGCGAGTTCATCATCCAGTTTGTTCATCCGAAACGCATTGACTTGCGCGACGGCCTCGGTTATATAATCCTCCGAACCCGTGTTGTAACCAACACTGATCAGGTACAGCAGTTTATCCTTTTTTCGGAAAGCTTTCCATGCCGTAGCGTATCCACCACCTGCGAGAAGGGGTTGCTTATATACCCTGACACCTTCGATTTCCAAAAAAGAGCCCTTTGGATTTGCTGGATAATGGTCAGGTTTTTGGGCATGGGCAAATTTAGTACGTGGACTGATTGCCTCTTCCGGAATCCAGTTCACTGTTTCGAGGAGTGAGCCGCTGCTCAACGGCGATATTTCGAGATAAATCAGATTTCGATGCGCAAACGTAACCGTTTTCACGCGGAATGCACCTGAAGCCGTTTCGATTTTCGCAACAGCGATGCCCTTTTTGTATTGTATCTCTGCGGATGCCTGACGGATGCTATCTGGCAATACAAATTCAAAGTGGCCAATTGGCAGCCTCGCCTTATCGAAAAGCGCCGACTCCTTATTTTCGCGGTGATCGTATACATCCGTGCGCCCGATGTCTACCCGAAAGGCGTTGCTCGTTTTCAAATAGGTCATTGAACCCAACAGTCCATTTCCCGTGAAGGCACCCGTGTAGATCGTTTTCCCTAAAGATTTTACGGGAAAATTGTCCTGCGCCGCAGCATGAAAGAATGCCGCCACAGCTAGAAAAAATAGCAAATATCTTTTCATATCAATTGATGCTTGCTATAATTGGCTTACCGTGCAAAAGACGCTGGTATCTGATCAATGCTTCCACATAATAATAATCAGCGTAGGTTAAGGGAACGTCCACTTCGGAATTTCCGGGTAGGGAACCCACACTATGCTTTAAGATAAATCCACCATTCGATCCCTGCGGAGCAAGATAGGGTGCTGCAGAAAGATTGCGTAAAATGGTCTCTGCCGACTGTATATAGCTTTCCGCGGTGTTGGCATCCACATACTGCGACAATTCCAGCAAGGCCGAAGCATTAAGCGCAGCAGCAGATACATCACGCAGATTTCTATTTGCATAGGTCTTGGCGTTGGAAGGAATCTTATCTTTATCAAAGTCCCAATAAGGAATGAGATCGCTTGGTAGCGACGGATGCGTTAAGATAAATTTTGCTATATGATTTGCTTGTACCAAGTACTGTTGATCAGCAGTCTCTCGAAACATCATCGTGTAGCCATACAGCGCCCAAGCCTGTCCTCTTGCCCAAGCCGATTCATCAAACGCTCCCTGATGTGTTTTCTTCGCGATTACATCGCCGGTACGCGCATCGTAATCTAGCACATGATACGAACTAAAGTCTTTGCGAAAATGATTCTTTAGGGTCGTATTCGCATGTGCGATCGCGATATCACGAAATCGATTGTCACCGCTGATCTTCGACAACTCCATCAAAAACTCCAAGTTCATCATATTATCGATGATGACCGGATACTGCCAAGGTTGATGGTCCCAAGATCGAATAGTCTTGGTCGTAGGATTGAAACGCGTTGCCAAAGACTCTGCACCAGTCAGCAAAACATCTCGATATTGGATAGAATCCTTTGACAAACGCCAAGCGTTGCCAAAGCTGCAAAACAACATAAAGCCGAGATCGTGCGTACCCCTATTGTGCTGTTCCTTATTTAGCGGTACCAACTTGTTAAGTCCTAATCGCAGCAACTCTTTCTTTCCCGTTCCTTCGTAAAGATAGAGCAACGTTCCTGGATAGAAGCCTGAGCACCACCACGAGGAACTGGAAAATTTGTATGCCCCATTTTCGAAGGTACGCGGAAATTTATCTGCCGGCGTATGCTCGGCCAACAGCATAATCTGTTGAGAGGCCGCAAGCAGCTGCGTATCGATAAAATCTGATGTCAAATGTAACTCCGCTTTGCGTTGCGCGTAGCCAACATGGGAAATCATAATAAAAAGGATAAACGTGCAATATAGAATACGCATAATCTGGTGTTTAATGGGTTAAACATAAGTATTATACGTGCAGATACAAAAGCTCCGTAGCAAGTAAATGAGCGAAAACGATTGAAAACGAAGCGCAAACGATTGCCTAAAATAAAAAACCACCTGACGATTGGGATCATCGGGTGGTTTTCAAGCACGTTGAATTAGCGTGCTAATATTGTCCTGTGTTTAACATCACTAGCGTACACGCTTCGATACTTGAGATTCCGGCAGCGCTAAGCTTTGCACGCAACTCTTCATTTTCCGTTCCCGGATTAAAGATCACGCGATTAGGCTTTGTCTTCAAGATATAATCGTAATAAGGCGCCTGGTTTTGCGGTCCTACATATAAAGTTATCGTGTCAATGTCCGAGTAAGGTTCGTCTGCTTGCTCAATATCTACACCTGCCACTGCGCCTACTTTTCGTCCTACGTTAACGATAGGATAGCCCTTCCGTGCCAATTTATTGGCTACCAAATAGGAGTATCGTGCCGGATTGGTGCTCGCACCCAAAATAAGCGTCTTCTTCATAACCTTGTTTTAAAATTAATTAACGATAAAATCACCATTTGCGTTGTACGCATTTTGCCTCAAAATAGGCATTTTTAAGATCTTATACAAGTCGTCTAACTTCACCAAACTGCCGTTGGCCATATTGGAGAGGAGCACGATCGTGATATCGTCTGTGAGATCCCTTACATACAAATTGCGGAAGCCATGCCACCAGCCGGTATGGTACACGATCTGCGCATCTTTTGGCGAAAATGTCCGCCAGCCATAACCGTAACTAAACAGACTTCGCTTCGCATCGCTGCGGGGCACATAAGCCGAATCCAGCAAAGCCTTACCCAGCACACGCCCTTCTTTCAATGCTATATCCAACAAAAACAAATCTTGCACCGTGCTATAAATGCCTTTATCACCCACGGGGCCATCGAGAAAGTTTTGCACAACGGAACGTCTCCACACCTTGTCATGCCCAATGACATTGGTAGGAATCTTTTCGTACACCGCTTTGGAGAGCACCGCCGTATGTTTCATTCCTGCGGGATCAAACACAGTTTCCTTCATATAAACGCCAAAATCTTGTCCGGTTACCTTTTCGATAATGGATGCTAGCACCATGAAATTGGAATTGTTATACAAAAACCTACCATCAGGGGCGCCATAGCGCGCCGGCTTGTGCTGTGCAAGAAGGCTCATGGCATCCATGTTGCTCATAGCCTTCTTCTTATCTGGCCATACATCCTCGGCAAAGTAAACGTAGTTGGGAAGTCCACTACGGTGGGTCAACAGCATCTTTATCGTCACACCGGGATAGGGAAAGTCAGGAAAAAAGTCGTTTACGGTTTGGTCCAGCTGAAGTTTACCCTGCTCCACTAGTTTCAACGTACCTAGCGCTGTCAATGGTTTCGATAGCGACGCTAATTCAAATTTGGAATGTATATTCAAGCTATCCTTCAAGAGGTAATCAGCCCAGCCAAAGGTGTTCTGATAGATGATCTTGCCGGCCTTTGCCACCAATACAGCTCCATTAAAAGCGGACTTCTTGTGCAAGCTCTGCATAAAGGCGTCGATTTCCTTATCCGCATTTATGGGGTCATATATTAAGGCTATGCTATCCTTCTCGCCCTGTTTTTGTACAATTTCTTTCTGTTTTGCTTCCGGTGAGGAACAGCCCACCAACCCTAACAATGCAGTAATATACACTGCGCGTAAAAAATTTATGCTCACTATGCTTCCTCGAATATGTAGTTTATAGTATGTAAATACCGATTTATCCAAAATAGCACTTATTCATATAAAAGTCAATAAAAATGAAAATTCTTTGTCCATTCAAGACGAAATTTTTACAGAAGTAATTACATGCGGCTATAACAAAAAAGCACCTTGGGAACACCCAAGATGCTTTCAAACATTTATAAATTCTTTGTTATGCTAACAAACGAATTGGCGCTTCCAACAAACCTTTCAATGTTTGAAGGAATGCAGCTCCCGTTGCACCATCCACTACGCGGTGGTCACAGCCTAACGTTAATTTCATGATATTACCCGGTACGATAGCTCCGTCTTTAACCACAGGTACTTGTTGAATAGCACCTACAGAAAGGATCGCTCCATCAGGAGAATTGATGATCGACGTAAACTCATCGATACCGAACATACCTAGGTTGGAAACCGTGAAGGTAGAACCTTCCCAATCAGCAGGTTGCAATTTCTTTGCTTTTGCTTTTTGTCCGTATTCTTTCACTTCGGCAGAGATATGAGAAAGTGACTTACCATCGGCAAAACGCACTACAGGCACCAATAGACCATCTTCTACCGCCATAGCAACCCCTACATTTACGTGCTCATTGAAACGGATCTTATCGCCTCTCCAAGAAGAGTTGACAGCAGGATGCTGCTTCAATGCCACAGCGACCGCTTTGATCACGATATCGTTGAAGGATACCTTAACCGGTGCTACCGTATTGATTTGGCCACGTGCTGCAATAGCATTGTCCATATCGATCGAAATCGTCAAATAGAAGTGAGGAGCAGTGAACAACGACTCGCCCAAACGGCGTGCAATGGTTTTACGCATTTGCGAAATACCTTGTTCGGTATATTTCTCTTCGCCAATAAACTGTGGCAATGTGATAGACTTTGTTTCAGGAGCAGCGCTCGCCGTTTCAGCCGCCGCTTTAGGAGCTTCCTCTTTTGCAGGAACAAATCCTTCCACATCTTTTTTCACAATGCGACCACCATCAGCAGAACCTTTAACATCGTTTAGGTTGATGCCTTTATCTTTCGCGATCTTGCGTGCTAAAGGCGATGCTTTCACACGGCTATCGTCATCAGCTTTTGCTTCTTCAGTTGTCGTTTCCTCTTTAGCCGAAGCAGTTTTTTCTTCCGTCTTTTCTGCTTTCGCTTTAGGTGCAGCGCCAGAAGAAGACTTCTGTTTCAATAACGGAGCAACGTCTGTTCCGGCAGGGCCTACAATAGCGATGATATCATTTACCTTCGCCGCTTGGCCAGCTTCAACGCCGATATGCAATAAGGTGCCTTCAGCATAAGCCGTTACTTCCATAGTCGCTTTATCGGTTTCTACGTCAGCGATGGCATCATCAGATTTGATCGCATCACCAACTTTGAAGTTCCACTGCGCGATTACGCCTTCAGTCATCGTATCGCTCAATAACGGCATCGTGATTACCGTACAGCCTAGGTCATCGGCAGACACGTCGCTATCCGCAGACGCTTCTTCCTCTTCTTCGGCAGGAGCAGCTTCTTCTTCTTTTTTCTCTTCCTTCGCAGGGGTATCACCACCGTCCAACAACGCTTGGTAATCCTCACCCTCTTCACCCAAAACAGCGATCACGGCATCAATAGCAACCGCTTCGCCTTCTTTTGGACCGATGTACAATAGCGTACCTTCTTGGTACGACTCAAAGTCCATCGTTGCTTTATCTGTTTCCACTTCAGCGATCAAGTCGCCGGAGCTCACTTTGTCACCGACTTTTTTGTGCCACTTAGCGATCACACCTTCGGTCATGGTGTCGCTCATTTTAGGCATTTTTACTACTTCAGCCATGTTGTATAGTAGATTATATCTTTAAGTTAAAGTAATTCGAATTAATTAGTCCATTATAAAAGGATAGTCCTCTTGTACATAGACATCTTTGTAGATTTCAGATGCATCTGGATAAGGAGATTCTTCTGCGAATTTAACAGAATCCTCTACAATTTTCTTGATCTCGGCATCCACTTCCGCAAACCAAGCATCATCTGCGTATTTGTTTTCTACGATAGCCGCTTTGGTTGATAACAATGGATCTCTACCCTTGAATTCCTCCAATTCTTCTTTCGTACGGTATTTCGCTGGATCGGACATCGAGTGTCCTTTGTAACGGTACGTACGGATCTCCAAGAACGTAGGACCTTCACCTGCACGTGCACGTTGTACAGCCTCGTCCATAGCATTGTGTACAGCAACAACATCCATACCATCTACTGCAGCACTAGGCATATCAAAGCCATGTCCCATTTTGTAGATATCCATCATGTTTGTTGTACGTGCTACAGAAGTACCCATGGCATATCCGTTGTTCTCACAAACGAAAATCACAGGCAATTTCCAAGTCATCGCCATGTTAAGCGTTTCATTGAAAGCACCTTGACGTACCGCGCCATCACCCATATAACATACATTCACGTTGGTATTGCCTAGATATTTCTCTGCAAATGCGATACCAGCACCCAATGGAATTTGACCACCCACGATACCGTGACCGCCCATCATTTTGTGCTCTTTCGAAAAGAAGTGCATCGAGCCTCCTTTACCTTTCGAACAACCCGTGATCTTACCGAACATCTCGGCCATACACGCGTCTGCAGAAACACCTTTTGCCAAAGCGTGTGCGTGATCTCTATAGGCCGTGATAACGGAATCCTCAGGTTTAATAACCGACATCGTACCCGCCATAACAGCTTCCTGGCCGATATACAAGTGACAGAAACCACGGATTTTTTGTTGCCCGTATAACTGGCCTGTCTTCTCTTCGAATTTACGCATAAGCAGCATAGATCTATACCACTCTAGATATGTTTCTTTTGTTATAGGTGTTGAACTCATTTTAAAGTATTGAATTTCTTTACTAATACGACCACAAATCTAATCATTTATTACGATATTTTGGATAAAATAACGGCAGGAAATGGCGCTTTTTTGTCAAAAACATGTTTCATACAACAGCTCGATTCTTTAAAAAAAAGCATCTCCTAACCTTTGCTTCGCAATATTTCATGCAGTTCTTCCACACGCACTTTACGCTGCTCGCCGGTTTGCATATCCTTTAACGAGAGATCCCCCGATGCGGTCTCCTCCTCGCCTACCAACAGCACATATGGAATCTTTTTGTCATCCGCATAGCCCATCTGCTTTTTCAGCTTCACGGCGGCAGGATAAAGCTCCGCTGCGATGCCTGCGGCACGCAGATCGGCTAACAGACGAAGCGTAAAGGGCTCGATAGATTTGTCAAAATTCACGATCAGCAGTTGCGTTGTAGCAGCGGCGGATGATGGAAAACGTCCCAGCTCTTCGAGCACATCGTAGATCCGATCCGCACCAAAAGAAACGCCAACACCTGTTAAATCTTTCAAGCCGAACATCCCTGTCAAATCATCATAACGACCACCGCCACCGATGCTTCCCATCGCCACTTCATTGGTCTTCACCTCAAAGATACAACCGGTGTAGTAGTTTAGGCCACGGGCCAAGGTGATATCTACTTCGACGATTTTATCCAATAATGACGATGCACCAAAGTACTCGACATAGGAAAATACCTCCTCGATCTCCTGGATGCCGCGTAAACCTACCGCAGACGATGCCAGCACCGCTTTCAGCGCCTGCAGCTTTTGGCTATTTGTACCTTCCAGCAAGATAATAGGTTTAAGGAGATCCAGATCTTCCGCCGTGAAACCACGTTCCAGCAGCTCTTTGTTCACCCCATCCAACCCTATCTTATCCAGCTTGTCAATAGCCACTGTCATGTCTACGATCAGCTCAGGTTTACCAATAACCTCGGCTATACCACTCAGAATTTTCCGGTTGTTAAGTTTGATCGTAAAATCCGTCAGACCTAGCGCCAGCAGTGCCTCGTGGTAGATCAATATAAATTCTGCCTCGTTCAGCAAGGAAGCTGACCCGACCACATCAACATCGCACTGATAAAATTCGCGGTATCGACCACGCTGAGGCCGATCAGCACGCCAAACCGGCTGTATTTGAAATCTTTTGAAAGGTAGTGTCAATTCATGCTGGTGCATCACGACATAGCGTGCAAACGGCACTGTTAAGTCGTAACGCAGGGCTTTTTCCGAAATATAAGGAATAAGTTTAAGGGCATTTTTACTTTCCAACAAATCCGTTGGCGCTTTTGCCAAGTAATCTCCTGAGTTGAGTATCTTGAAAATAAGTTTATCACCTTCCTCGCCATACTTTCCTGTCAGCGTAGATAAGTTCTCGAACGAAGGAGTTTGGATCTCATTGTATCCAAATTTTTTAAAGACAGCTTTAAGGGTATTAAATATATGATTGCGTTTCTCCATCTCCAAGGGGGAGAAATCACGCGTTCCTTTAGCCAAGGAAGGTTTGATCGTTGCCATACGGCAAAGGTAAGATATACGAATGAAAAGCGAAAGCTTAGATTAACGGGAAAATTCTTCGGACTCGAATATTTTGAGCAGCTCACAAGCCTTCTCGGCAGCAAGCTTCTCGGCGCTTTTTTTGTTGAAATCGCGACCTTGCCCGCAAACTTGCCCATCAATGACGACATCTACATAGAATAATTTTGAGGAGTCGCTTGGCGGATTGAGCACTTGCACAAACTGGATTTCCTTGCCATAATGTTGGCACCACTCGATCAGACGACTTTTAAAGTTGGTCTCGGTCACCTCCAACATGTGAATATCGACATGCGGCTTAATGATGCGCGTAAGCAGGAACTCACGGGTAAACTTATAACCTTTATCCACATACACCGCGCCGATAACCGCCTCAAAGGCATCCCCTAAAAGCGAGCTCTGTTTATTGGGATAGCTAATCATGCGCGCATCGTACTCGATAAACTCATTAAAGCCCAGCTTGCGAGACAGCTGATTTAAATTGACGCGACTGACGATCTTGGAACGCAGCTCGGTCAAGAAGCCTTCGTCCTTGTAGGGATACAACTTGAATAGCAGCTCTGCGACCACCGAGCCCAAGACCGCATCGCCTAAAAACTCAAGGCGTTCATTACTATTTTTCACTCCATCTTTGATGGCCGTTGCAACAGATTTATGGCGAAAAGCCATCTGGTACAACTTGACGTTGCCGGGAACAAAACCAAGAATGTTCTTTAGTTTACGAATGTAAGCCCTGTGTGGTGAAAAATATAAATAATAAATCCTTGAGAAAGGCATTCTGCAATAAAATAAGTAATAGGCAGTTTCTTTTCGAAACTACCTATTGCACTGTATCTAAATGATCACGATAACCGAAGTTAGGCGTGATACTTTTTCACAATGATGGATGCATTATGACCACCGAAACCGAATGTATTGCTCAATGCTGCATTAACAACGCGCTTTTGCGCTGTGTTGAATGTAAAATTAAGGTTGTTATCGATATTCGGGTCATCGGTAAAGTGGTTAATAGTTGGTGGAACGATATCATTCTTTACCGAAAGAATGGATGCTATCGCTTCGATTGCACCAGCCGCGCCCAGCAAATGTCCTGTCATCGACTTCGTCGAACTGATATTCAATTTGTACGCTTGCTCGCCGAACAAGTCGATGATTGCTTTGGTTTCACTGATATCACCGACCGGTGTAGATGTACCGTGCACATTGATGTAATCAATATCACTGTAGCTGAAATTCGCATCGGCAATAGCCTTGCTCATCGCTAGCTTCGCTCCCAAACCTTCTGGATGGGAAGCCGTGATATGATAAGCATCAGCACTCATCCCTCCGCCGGCAACTTCCGCATAAATCTTAGCCCCACGTGCCAAAGCATGCTCCAAACTCTCCAAAATAATCGCTCCGGAACCTTCACCAGACACAAAACCATCGCGATCCTTATCAAAAGGACGAGACGCTGTCGTCGGATCATCGTTGCGTGTCGACAAGGCATGCATAGCATTGAAACCACCGATACCAGCTTCGTTCACCGTTGCTTCAGATCCACCAGTGATGATGATATCTGCCATACCCATACGGATATAATTGAAAGCATCGATCATGGCATTAGTAGAAGACGCACAGGCTGAAACTGCCGAAAAGTTAGGACCACGCAATCCGTGCCGCATAGAAATGTGACCTGGAGCGATATCCACCAACATCTTTGGAATGAAGAAAGGATTAAACCGCGGGGTACCATCGCCTTTGGCATAAGTTGCTACTTCATCCAAAAAAGTCTTTAGACCACCGATACCCGATCCCCAGATTACGCCAATTCGGTTGGTATCCAGTTGGTCAAATTGTAGCCCAGCATCTTTAACCGCCTCGTCAGTGGAAGCTATAGCATACTGAACAAAAGGATCGACTTTGCGAGCCTCCTTACGATCCATAAAATCATGTGGATCAAATCCCTTCACTTCACAAGCGAATTGGGTCTTAAATTTTGATGCATCGAAATGCGTAATAGGAGCAGCACCGCTTACACCATTAACCAAACCATCCCAGTATGCTGAGACGGTATTGCCTAGTGGTGTAAGAGCGCCTAACCCTGTTACAACTACTCTTTTAAGCTCCATTAAATATGTTTGGCCTAATAAATTAGTTACTAACGTTCTTTTCTAAGTAAGAGATAGCTTGACCTACAGTACTGATGTTTTCAGCTTGGTCGTCAGGAATAGCTACGTTAAATTCTTTTTCGAATTCCATGATCAACTCAACTGTATCAAGTGAGTCTGCACCTAAATCATTCGTGAAGGAAGCTTCTGGTGTTACTTCGTTTTCGTCTACACCCAACTTTTCAACGATAATTGCTTTTACTCTTGATGCGATATCTGACATGATTTTATAGTTTAATTGTTTAATAAATCTGTGCAAAGAAAAATAAATTTCCCCAAATATCAAACCTTTTTGGATTGAAGATTTGAAATAAGAACGTTTTTATCTCGGCTTTGTTTTAAAAACCGCCGCCAATAGCCATATACCCAATATTAATAATTTTTTTTTTATCATCCAAGAACTTTGTCCAACATTAGTTTTAAGTATTAAATTCGGGGATGTCAGGTATTTTTTACTATTTTCGAAGTTAATTTCAATTAGCTTGAGCACGATAAAAAAACAGGTAACCCTCGATCTGGACTTCGACCTGGAGTTAGATTTTGTGTTGGTGGGCATCAGCTCCGCCCTGCGCGACTATCGGCTATGCCATTTTATCTATAAACATACCGGTTTGGCATTCCGCAGAGGGAAGGAAGATTACCTCGACCACAAGGGCTATGTAAAAGAGAAGGAACGCGATGAAATGGATTACCACATCATCTTCGAAAAAACAAAACAAAAAGGACTCACCAAACATTATTACACCATCTATCGCTATTGTGACAGCAATTTCGAATATGAGTTCTACCTGATCAACAACCGTAGTGTGGAGGGAACGATATTGATCCCTGAACTGCCTACCTTCGACTATTTTTTCATGATCAAGCACTACATCGATCCGGACGACTTAAGACTGTTATTGGACGAGCTAAAGGCGATCAACGAGGTGATGTTGGCAAAAGAATTAGACCCCACCTCATTGAAATCCAAAGAAAATCTTATATTTTAGCACTTTAACACTTTCAAAGTGTAAATTTTACACTTTAGTAAACCTAACTTAAAAACAGATTGCTATTTTTGCGTCATAAGTTTTCATAAAAACGAACACAAACGAATATACATTAATAAAATACTGTAAATGAATAAGATTCAAAAAAGGACAAAAATCGTTGCCACACTTGGTCCAGCATCGTCGGACAAGACCATATTGACCAATTTGATTGCCAAGGGTGTGGATGTTTGTCGGTTGAACTTCTCCCACGGAAGTCAAGAAGACCATTTAAAAGTGATCAACACCATCAAGGAAATCAATAACGAACACCCTTTCAACGTCGGTATCCTAGCAGATTTGCAGGGTCCAAAAATCCGTATCGGCAAGATGAAAGAAGGTGGCGCCGTGCTGATCAATGGCTCCGAGGTTGAAATGACAACAGAAGAGTTGATCGGCGATGAAAACCGTATCTATATTACTTACGAAAACTTCCCTAACGATGTGAAGGAAGGCGAGATCATCCTGTTGGACGACGGAAAATTGCAATTGCGCGTATTATCGACAAACCATAAAGATTCGGTAAAATGTGAGGTGGTTCACGGTGGTGTCCTTACTTCACGCAAAGGCGTTAACCTTCCCAATACCAAAGTATCCATCCCTTCCCTAACGGAAGAAGATTTGGACAACCTAAACTTTGCATTGGATAACGGCGCAGACTGGATCGCGATGTCATTCGTGCGTTCAGCAGAAGACATCTACCAGTGTAAAGAGATCATCAAGGCAAAAGGTAGCCATGCTTTGGTAATCGCAAAGGTGGAAAAACCAGAAGCAATAGACAATATCGATGCCATTATCGAGGCAACAGATGCAGTTATGGTTGCGCGTGGTGACCTGGGTGTAGAAATGCCTATGGAAGAGGTTCCAGGCTTACAAAAAATGATCGTACAGAAATGTCGCGACCTATCAAAACCCGTTATCATTGCTACGCAGATGCTAGAAAGCATGATCACCACACCTCGTCCTACACGTGCAGAGGTGAACGACGTGGCCAACTCGGTATTGGATGGTGCAGATGCCGTGATGTTGAGCGGCGAGACTTCTGTGGGCGAGTTTCCAGAGATTGTTATCGAAACGATGGCTAAGATCATTACGCATGTTGAGCAAACATCTTATCCGTATTATAGCGCAAAATCAAGCGTACACGTTACTAAAACACGTATACCCGATGCAATATGCGGATCGTCGATCCACCTTGCGGCCAGCACGGAGGCTTCTGCTATCGCTGTTATGACTTCTTCGGGTTACACGGCACTTGAAATCTCCAGCTACCGTCCGAATGCAGATATCTATGTGTTCACGGGCAATAAAAAGCTTTTGAACTTATTGAGCCTTGTTTGGGGTGTACGCGTGTTCATCTACGAAAAATTTGAGAGCACAGACGGTACGATCCAAGACGTAAATACCTTATTGAAAGAAAACAATTTGGTTACATCAGGTCAAATCGTAATCAACACTTCTTCTACTCCTTTACACGAGAAAGGAAGAACAAACACGATCCGTGTTTCCGAAGTGAGGTAAGTACCGTAACGGTATAAAATATTAAAAAGACATCTCCAACGAGATGTCTTTTTTTATCCCTAGTGCAAAAACAGCGAACAAACCTGATAAAAAAACGTGTATCATGCTTTGTATCAAAGCTATTACAAGCTGTTATTTAACACTAATTTACTCTATTTCTTCCTTTCTTTGCGCTACCAACATTAATTATGAAAGGAACTCTTTTACTGTTTTTACTGTTCGTGATGCAGCAATTGTCTGCGCAGCAGACCATTCAAGGAATTGTGGTTGACCAAGCCGATAACGCTGCACTTACGAATGCTTCCATCGTGCTACTCGACACCGATTCCATAATGCGCTATTTTACACGGGCGGATGAAAAAGGGAGATTTCAGCTTAACAAGATTGTTAAAGGAGAATATCTTTTATTGGTTACCTACCCCAAGTTCGAGATATATAGCCAAAAAGTGATGGTCAACGAAAAGACACTTGACTTGGATAGCATTAAAATCAGCTCGCAGTCCAACCTGCTTGAAGAAGTGGTGATCAATCAAAAAATACCTATTAAGATCAAAGGTGACACCATCGAATATGATGCCGGCAGTTTTGAAACGGAGAAAAATGCCAAACTGGAGGATCTGCTGCGTCGATTGCCTGGGTTAACGGTTTCGGCCTCCGGGGAGATCACCGCACAAGGAAAGACCGTTTCCAAGGTATTGATAGATGGCGAGGAGTTCTTTGGTTACGACCCCAAGATTGCCATCCGCAATGTACGGGCCGATGCGGTGGACAAAGTCCAGGTTTATGAGCGCAAATCGGAGGAAGCCGAACTGACAGGTGTGGATGATGGCGTACGTTTACAAACGGTGAATGTTGTGCTCAAAGAGGAAGCGCGTAAAGGAATTTTTGGTAATGCCAATGCCAGCTTAGGTACCCAATCGCTTTTCGATGCCAACTTATTTGCCGCCAAGTTCAACCAAACGGAACGCATCGGCGTAACCGGCAACTGGAATAACATGGGGAATGCCGGCGACGCTAGCAGAATACGGATGAACAACCAGATCATAGGCGATCCGATGTACAAAAGTGCCGGCGTCAACTATGAAAACAACTTCTTGAAGCGCAAGATGCACCTCACGTCCAGCTATAATTTCAACAACAACAGCTTGGCCAACGAATCCAACAGCTACAATAAACGTGTCCTAAACAACGATATCACACAGGAGACCACACAAGAAGAAAGTTCCTCGTCCGACAACAAAAACAACGTACTACGGGCCCAAATGCGCTACAAGATAGACTCCGTCAGTAACCTGAACATACAGTTGAACGGCAATCGCGGCATGGGAGAATCGGCCAGCCGATCTACGAGCAGCACCATAAGAAACGAAAACACGCGCGCCAACGACTTCGACAAAGACAACAGTAGCCGGTCGGATTCCGAGAGCATGGACCTTCGTGTTGACTATCGCAGAAGGCTCAACAAAACAGGGCGCAGCATGAACCTGCATCTAAACACGCAGTTTGATAATTCCGAAGCCACCAACCTTGTAGACGAAACGACGAACTATTACGATAGTATCGGTAATTTCGAGCGATCGGTCATCGTCGACCAAACGCGCCTAACAGAAAATACGAGCAACAGATTAGGGGCGTCTATTAACTTCAGCGAACCCATCAGCAAACAGCTGAACCTCACCGTTGGGTATTCCTTCAACAGCTCGAAAAGAGCTGGCTTGGTTGATGCTTTTAACAACAACAGTGACATTGGCGAGCCGCAGCTGGACACCTTGTATTCCAAAAATCAAACCGACTTGTCGCGTAATAATGGACTTGACGTAAACCTTGCATACCATACCGAGAAGCTGAATATCAACCTCTCTAACAGGACATCCTATCGCTACCAAGAATTGACAGACAGCTATCGCGACATTGATCTGAATAGAAATTTTTGGCAGAACAACCTCAATGCGAATATATCCTATCGAATCAGTAATAGTAAAAGCCTCACGTTGGGCTACCAAAATACGGCTAACGTGCCAAGCTTTGGACAACTCCAGCCCCTGCAACCACCCACCAACGATTTGTATCGACAGCTCGGAAATCCGGATCTGACACGCGAAATCAACAATTCGCTGAACTTCAATTTCAGTAAATTCAGCTTGCTGAAAGCGTCGTCATTGAACGTCAACGCCAATGCTTCATTCACCAACAATGCCATTGTCAACCGTTCGATTATCGACTCGGTAGGCCGCACGACAGCATCCTATGTCAACATCAGCGACAACACCAATTGGAATGCGCGCATGAACATCAACTACGGTCGCCCCATCTTCAACGGAGTCGTTCAGTTTGGCCCCTTTGCTTCTTTATTTTACGACAACAACTACCAATACATCAATGGCGATCTCAACAAAAACAATACCGCCAACGCAAACGTCGGGATAAACGCGAACAAAGAGAACTCGAAGATCGTGGACTTCAACGTCAATATCGGCATTGGTCTGAACAACGAGGCCAACACTATACAAACGCAGTTCAACAACACGGCATTCCGGTCCTCGACCAATGCTGATCTGAAGTATATCCTCCCTTACAAATTCAGTTTAACACAAGTTATCTTCTACAGCTATACGGGCAAGACCAAGGTATTTCCAGAGCCTATCCAGCAATTCTATATGAATCTCGAGCTCACACGAAAACTGTTGAAAAGCGAAGCATTGCTGCTAAGCCTTAAAGCGTTCGACGTTTTCAACAGTTTCAATAACACCAGCCGCTCTGCGGGCAACAGCAGCTTCTCGGAATCCCAGCAGGCGATGCTATCGCAATATTTCATGGTAGGCTTAAAATGGGATTTTAACAAAAATTTAGGCAAGAAAAATGATTAGGAAGATCTACACAACGCTTGCTATGGCATGCGGCTTTATTTTTACGCTACAGGCACAACACGCTTACTTCCCCAATAAGGGTGTCATCAGTTTCGAGAAGGAAGTCTACCTACGTGCGCGTATCCGGGAGATGTCCAACAGCGCAACAGGACAAAACCGTGGACAGAACAGAGGGATGATGATGCGCTTTGGTGGAAATATCGACGACATTCCGGAAAAGAATTCCTCCTTTTTCAGTTTACAGTTTGATGAGAACGAAACACTCATGCGTCCCGTCGAAACGGAAGAGCAGGCTGGTAGCTCTGCACCGCGCAATGCTGGGGGACAAGCGCGAGGCAATAGGCCACAACAGAACAATAATCGGCGCCCCGAAGGAATGATAAGGGGCGGAATGCGCGGCGGCGGACAGGAAAAAATCTTTTACCAAAATATAGAAGAGGGAACCTCCCTTCTGCAGATGGAGCTCGACGAAAAGTACCTACTGCAAGATAGCTTGCAGCACATTACATGGCGTTTCACCGACGAATACCGCGATATTGCGGGCTATGAGTGCCGTCGGGTAAACGGCGCAACCCCAGATTCGCTATATGTCATTGCTTTCTATTGCGATCAGATTCCCGTTTCCGGTGGACCGGCTTTGGTTCATGGCCTCCCCGGCATGATTTTAGGCTTGGTCATCCCGGAGATGCACATTAATTACTGGGCGCGCAAAGTAGACTTCACTATAGACAATGTACCTCAAAGTTGGAAAGACAAAAAGGCAAAAGAAATGGGTATGCAGGAACTGTTCCGCTCTTTGGGCAACAACCGCATGTTTGGCGGCGGCACCAACCCAAATCAAATCAAACGGAACTTGTTGGAAAATCTAATCTATTAGATATAGCTGTTTATTGATATAACCGTAAAGCCTTTTATTGTGGTGACTTTACGGGCAATAAAGCAAGCCTGTCTTTGACCGCTTTCGTCAACGAATGAAAGACCAATTGGTAACTATGGTCAATCAATTCCTCAACAGCTCTATCCGACAGCTCTCGGTTGCAATGAACAGTGTTCCAATGCTTCTTATTCATATGATAGCCGGGCAACACCGTGTGCGGATAATCTGCTCGTAGCTCGATAGCCCGCTCCGGATCACATTTTACATTGAAAGTAAGCTGGTCTACTTGATCCAATCCAACCAAGAGAAATACCTTCCCGCCAACTTTGAAAACAAGAGTATCTGGACCGAAAGGCAACTCTTCCGTTACGGCGTTCTTACCGATACAGTATTCGCGGAGCAGTTCAATATCCATACTTAGCTAAGCTCAGCCAAGAGCTCTTGTTGCAGCGCTTCGCCTTTATCTTCGTTGTACCATTTTTGCATCAACTCCTTCGTTTCCTCGAAGCTTTTTCCCTCGGCCTTCATGGTCTCGAAAATCGCTTGTAGTCCTTGCGGCCGTGGTCCCCAGATCACCTTGTCATGTCCTACATCGTTGCGGATGATCAACTTTGGAATAGACTTCCCGCCATTAGTCAGATAGTCTTCAATAAGAAAGGGCTCCGTATCCCGCAGCTGTATATCGAAATCGATATTGGGATTATTTTTCACGATCTGATACAGCTGCGCCACCGAATGGGCGGCATCACCGCACCAAGGCTCAGTAATCACGATCCAGTGCTGATGCTCGGTGATCGAACCAATAAGGCTCTTGACCGTAGCGGTAGGTTCAAAACGCTTTAACCAACGGTTCATTCGAGACCAGTTAAGCTTTGTGTAATTCAGATATTCGTCGTCGTTATAGGGAGGAAAATCCTGAGGAGACGCCAAAATCTGTTCGAAATAATCTAAGTATTCCTGAAAGGTCATGTCATTTGTGTTACACGACGAATTTAGCAATTAATTCCCGCTTACAAAAAAAATGGGCAAATCCGGCCAAACTATGACTGCCTGCTAACCAAAATGACAGTTTGGCAGAATCTACAGACAAAAAAAAGACATTAATTACGTTTTAGTGACGATTTACAGCTTGGCATAGCTGTTGATAAGAAGTTACCGGTAATAAATTTGTAAAATAATAACAAAACTAGATATGTCAAAAATTATTGGAATCGACTTAGGTACTACGAACTCCTGTGTTGCTGTGATGGAAGGTAACGAGCCCGTAGTTATCGCAAACAATGAAGGAAAACGCACGACTCCTTCTATTGTTGCTTTTGTGGAAGGTGGAGAGCGTAAAGTTGGGGATCCAGCAAAACGTCAGGCCATCACCAACCCACACAAAACCGTTTATTCTATCAAGCGTTTCATGGGCTTATCGTTCGATGAATCTGTAAAAGAGTCACAACAGGTCCCTTACAATGTAGTTAAAGGTGATAACAACACCCCTCGTGTTGAGATCGATGACCGTAAATATACACCACAAGAAATTTCCGCGATGATCCTTCAGAAAATGAAGAAAACAGCAGAGGATTTCTTGGGTCAAGAAGTTACAGAAGCTGTTATTACGGTTCCTGCCTACTTTAACGATGCACAACGTCAAGCGACGAAAGAAGCCGGCGAAATTGCAGGACTTACGGTAAAACGTATTATCAATGAGCCTACTGCTGCAGCTTTGGCATACGGACTTGATAAAGCGCACAAAGACATGAAGATCGTTGTATTCGACTGTGGTGGTGGTACACATGACGTTTCTGTCCTTGAGCTCGGTGATGGCGTGTTTGAAGTGAAATCTACCGATGGTGATACACACTTGGGTGGTGATGACTTCGATAATGTAATCATCAACTGGTTGGCAGAAGAATTTGCCAGCGAAAATGGTGGTTTCGATTTGAAGAAAGATGCGATGGCATTGCAACGTTTAAAAGAAGCTGCGGAAAAGGCAAAGATCGAGTTGTCAAGCACGACATCTACAGAAATCAACCTTCCATACATCACGGCTGACGCAACAGGCCCTAAACACTTGGTACGCAGTCTTTCTCGTGCTAAATTTGAGTCGTTGGCAGCTGATCTTATCAAACGCACCATTGATCCATGTAAATCAGCATTGAAAAACGCAGGTTACTCAACAGCAGATATCGATGAAATTATTTTAGTGGGTGGTTCTACACGTATTCCAGCCATCGTTGATGCCGTTAAAAGCTTCTTCGGAAAAGAGCCTTCGAAAGGTGTTAACCCTGATGAAGTTGTTGCACTAGGTGCAGCTATCCAAGGTGGTGTATTGACAGGTGAAGTAAAAGATGTATTGTTGTTGGACGTTACTCCACTTTCGTTAGGTATCGAGACTATGGGTGGTGTGATGACCAAGTTGATCGAGTCTAATACGACCATCCCAACAAAAAAATCAGAGGTCTTCTCTACCGCATCAGATAGCCAGCCTTCTGTTGAAATTCATATCCTACAAGGAGAGCGTCCAATGGCTTCACAAAACCGTACGATTGGTCGTTTCCACTTAGACGGAATCCCGGCTGCACCACGTGGCGTACCTCAAATCGAAGTTACTTTCGATATCGATGCCAATGGTATCATCAAGGTTTCAGCGAAAGATAAAGCCACGGGTAAAGAGCAGAACATTCGTATCGAAGCTTCATCTGGTTTATCTGATGAAGAAATCCAAAAAATGAAGCAAGAAGCAGAAGCTAATGCCGAGTCTGACAAAAAAGTGAAAGAAGAAGCGGACAAAATCAACGCAGCCGATGCTTTGATCTTCACTACTGAAAAACAGTTGAAGGAATATGGAGACAAGATTTCTGCAGACAAGAAAGCGCCTATCGAAGCTGGTTTAGAGACTTTAAAAGCCGCTTATGCCGCACGTAATTTTGCAGATATCGATACGGCATCTGCGGAATTGCAGAACGCATGGAATGCCGCCTCGGAAGAAATGTATGCTGCCTCACAGCAAGGAGGAGCACAACAGCCTCAAGGCGATGCTGAACAAGCACAAGGTGGGAAGCAAGGTGGTGATGACGTTCAAGACGTAGAATTTGAAGAGGTAAAGTAACACGCTCTTCCTTAAGATAAGCAAAGCCCGAAGTTGTCAAACTTCGGGCTTTCTTATTGCGGATAGTGTCTTAAAATACCTCTATCGAATACTGTCCAAACTCCGGCCGGCATATTCGCATATTTCAGTGCGTTATTCGTCCAGGTATTACACGAAAACAATAGGCTGTAGGCGCCATTTGCTTCATAAAATGCATCGTCATCGTTATACTGTGCATCGGTTTCAATCAGCATGGGCTTCCCGTGCTTATCTGTCTCTAGGCTACCGAGGATAAAGCTCACCAATCGACTATATTGTGCCCTCGTGATCATCGTCTTTCTGCAGCGTTGACTCTCCAGCATCTGCTTATAATAGGTGACATGCAATGCCGTCTCGCCGATGCCTAAACCTGCTACAAGGGCCGTCTTCAATTTCAGGTCTTTCCATTCGGGCGTATTCAGGTAAAAACCTTTATCTCCCCATCCAATAGACACCCAATATTGTACCGTATCCCGTCCTTTGGTGTTCCCATAGGGAAATACATCGGCCCAATCCATGCTATCTTGACGCACCGGCAGAACGACATCTGTGTGCACGCCATTGGATAGTATGTAGACTGTTACACCATTTTTCGCATAGCCCATTGACGAGCGCGACGCAGGGATACGGGACAGAATAAAATCGCCGGAGAAATAGGCAGCAAGAAATAGAAGCAGCCCTAGAAAAATATAGCCGATCACCGCCATTGATTTTAATATTTTCTTTTTTACCATGACAAAAAAGCTCTCGAAGCAAAAAAGCTGTCTCCGCTACTTATAAAGATGGAAGACAGCTTATGAAACGATCTTACGATCGTTCTAGAATAATTTTTCCGGATAGGCGCCTTCGGCAACGAGTTTTGAAATCGACTCTTGCACGATAGCCTTATCTTCTTTGTAAGTCACCCCAAACCACTTTGAGGAGGTAGGGATTACTTTAAAATCTGCCATTCCTTTTTTCACCATATAATCGGGCACCGACGGGATAAAAAATTCCGACTTTGGATTATCGGCATTCGCCGCCACGAAATCATGGAACATCCCCTCCGCAACCTCGAAAATCTTGGGTGTAAATCCCCAAAAATTCATGGAAACGCGGGTTTCGGGGTGTAGATCATGTTGTATCGCATCTTCCTCGTATACGATTTTCCGTCCGCCTTCTGCATCATCCACATAATAGATATTGGTACGTTCGGTCACCGACTCCATGTGCCCGTTGACGTCCACCTCACAAATCCCACGTGAAACGTAGCCGAAATCGGACATCGTATTGCCTACCTGAAATCCCATCAACGCCATTTTCTCATCGGAAACCTCCGTAGTTAAAAATTCAGCCATTTTCATGAACGAATCTGTTCCATAGAAATCATCCGCGTTGATCACGCAGAAAGGCTCATTCATTTGCTCCTTTGCGCTCATCACGGCATGTGCGGTGCCCCAAGGCTTGCTGCGTTCAATCACCCTATCGATCCCAAACTTCGTTAAATCATAGCTCTGAAAAGCATAGTCCACGTCGATCTTACCACGCAATTTAGCGTCGAATACCTCGCGCATCTTATCCAAAAATTCTTCACGGATAATAAAGACGACCTTACCAAACCCAGCTTTGATGGCATCATAAATAGAATAGTCGATAATGGTCTCACCATGTGGGCCAAATGCATCAATTTGTTTTAAGGATCCATATCGACTTGCCATCCCCGCGGCAAGAATTAACAATGTTGGTTTACTCATCATTTATCTTTTTTAGTAATGATTACAATCTTAGCTCGGCAAAGATAATCATATTATTTATTTCTTTTTAAAAATGGCACCCAAGATGCCAGAAGCTATTTTACCCAATATTTTCACGCCTTCTCGAGCCAGTGCGCGTGATGCCTGCGTTTGCGCGGCCTCCAACGGAGTCTGCCGACGGCTTCTTGTGCTGCCGCCCTTCCCGCCTCTCGATTTCGACGCCGCCTCGTCATCGCGATGTGTTTGCTGCTGTTGCTTTTGCGCCTCTATTGTCGCCATCTTTTCATCGACGATCTCGCTTGCACTACGTCGGTTTACGGCTTGCTGGTACTTCATGGTAAATGCCGAAGCGTTAATCAGCGCTTTATAGCGCTCTGCATTGCATGGCCCCATCACGGCGCGCGCCGCCACGAGATGTGTTGCCACCACCTCTGTCGGGATTCCTTTGTCATTCAGCACGGTGATTAAGGCCTGACCTGTTCCCAGCGAGGTCAGTATTTTATCTATCTCATAAAATTTCGAATGGGGATAGGTGCGTACTGTCTTCCGTAGATTTTCCGCATCATTGGGTGTGAAAGCACGTAAAGCATGTTGAACGCGATTCCCCAATTGTCCCAGCACCGACTCGGGAATATCCGTAGCCGCCTGTGTACAGAAGAAGACACCGATCCCCTTTGACCGAATCAAGCGGACAATCTGTTCGACCTGTGTCAAAAACGCCTTCGAGGCTCCATTGAACAAAAGATGCGCCTCATCAAAGAAGAACAGCAACTTCGGTTTTTCCAGATCACCGACCTCTGGCAATTGCTTAAACAACTGCGATAGGAGGCTCAATAGAAAGGTTGAATACAGCACCGGCTGGTCTTGGATATCCGCGATATTCAATAAACTGATCACCCCACGCCCATCAATTCGCTCAAATAAATCTCCGATATCAAATTCTTTTTCGCCAAAAATAGAAGCAAGCCCTTGTTGTTCGACGGCGACAATCTTACGTAAAATAGTCCCCGACGTTGCGGTGCTTATTTTGCCATAATCATCTTTAATAGCTGCTGCGCCGGCGCCTTCGCTCAAGTAGGACAAAAGCTTCTTTACGTCCGCCAAATCCACCAAAGGCCAACCTTGGTCTGCCGCATATTTAAATAGAGCAGCCAATACCCCGGACTGCGTATCATTCAAATCTAAAATGCGCGACAAGAGCACCGGACCAAAATCTTCGATCGTGATGCGCATTGGAGCACCCAGTTTACCGCTGAGCGAAAATATTTCGACAGGAAACGACGTAGGCTCGAAAGGAACGCCCACCAACTTACCCCGCTCAAGCAGCGCATCGTTGGTCGTTCCCGGTTGACTGAGCCCTGACAAATCACCCTTGACATCTAGCATAAATACAGGGACGCCCGCATCGGACAACTGTTCTGCAATAAGCTGCAGCGTGCGCGTCTTGCCCGTCCCAGTGGCTCCGGCGATTAAACCATGTCGGTTCATCATTTTCAAGGCTAAGTTGACCTTCGCTCCGGACAACACCTGTCCTTGTAAAATACCAGCACCCAGTTGTATAGCAGCACCTTTAGGGCTATAGGATGTCGTTATTGCCTCGATAAATTCTTTTCTGATATCTTCCATAAGATCAACATATTAACACAAAATGACAGCTTTTCTGTAACAATTTTACTTAAAGATAGCTTTATAACGAAATTTAACAAAAAAAATAAACCGCATCGAACGCCCCCTCGTTTATTATCTAAAGAAAATTTGTATATTTGATAGAAACAAAAGTAATTATTGTGCTGAACAAAATCACACATATGACCGCGGCGAAGTGTTGCTTGATCGTCTTCTTCTTTAAGATGTTGATAGCCGCTACGCCTATGTTCGTGAATGTTTTAGACCAAGGAACAGTTTTACAGGTCGTTTTGCAGTTAGAAATTGAAAATACGGCCAAGGGTAATAATGCCTGCGAAGATCTCCACGAGAGCAATTCAAAATTTTTTAATACCGTAGTATCCGATTATTTGTTTTTCTATCCTTTAGTAGAGAACAGTGGAAAACAAAAACATTATCTCAAAAATGAGAAGTTGATTCAGGCCTTCCATTCAAGAGTACCTACCCCTCCCCCCAACCTCAACGTTTAGTTGCTCTATCGGCTTGCCATAGCCTTCCGATTAGCACTATTCATACTTCGACATGGCAAATTAACAAAATAACGGAATAATTAAGTTTAATCTTATGTTAGGAACTCGTATGTCGGCTTTTCTGAAACTATCGAAAAGAGACTTAAAATATGATTTCCCTTCCAGTGTAGTGGTGTTTCTCGTTGCGCTACCACTGTGTTTGGGTATAGCAATGGCTTCCGGCGCGCCATTGTTTGCAGGAATCATCACCGGTGTAATCGGCGGCCTAGTCGTGGCGGCCATCAGCAAATCTCCGCTGAGTGTAAGTGGTCCGGCGGCCGGGTTGACCGTTATCGTACTTAGCGCCATCGAAAAGTTGGGTGCCTATGAGACGTTTTTGTTGGCGGTGGTCATCGCTGGTATTATGCAGTTGATTCTCGGCTTCATCAAGGCAGGTATGATCGGGAATTATTTCCCCTCTGCTGTAATCTTAGGTATGCTAGCTGCGATAGGGATCACCATCATTTTGAAACAAATTCCGTTAGCATTCGGCATGACGGAGCCGCACGCTTTTGAGATTGATAATGGTGGTGGGATAGCGGCTTTTAAAGACACCATTTTATCGGCGGTGAATTGGGGTGCTACGCTTATCTGCTTGCTCTCATTGGCCATCTTAATCTATTGGCCTCGAATAAAAAGGATAAACAAAGTACCAGCCCCCCTTGTGGTGGTTGTGCTGGGTATTCTCGCCGCCATTTTTTTCCAAGAAACGGCGGTAACGCTAAACAGCAAACATTATGTGGAAATACCGGTTGTGTCTTCTTTTGATCAGTTTACTGGTCTTTTTATCTTTCCAGATTTCACACAAATCGGCAACAAACAAGTATGGATAGTTGCGGTGACCATCGCCATTATCGCTAGTCTAGAGACCTTATTAAGCATCGAAGCGGTAGACAAATTGGATCCCTTTAAACGAAATACACCCACCAATAGAGAACTTATTGCACAGGGGATCGGCAACATGGCAAGTGGCCTAGTAGGCGGTCTTCCTTTGACTTCCGTTATTGTGCGCTCATCGGCTAATGTTCAAGCGGGGGGACGCACAAGACAAGCAGCGATGCTACATGGCGTATGGCTACTAATAGCCCTGCTCGCTGTCCCGACGGTCATCAATTTAATTCCTCTTTCTTGTCTAGCTGCTATTCTATTGCATACAGGATATAAACTAGCTAGCCCAACACTGTTTAAAATGATGCTTCGAAAGGGCTTGGATCAATTTGTTCCTTTTTCCATTACTGTCTTAGCCATCGTTTTCACGGATCTCCTAATGGGTGTTGGAATTGGCATACTTGTCGCTATATTTTACATTATTCGAGCCAATATGCAAAATGCGTTCAAGATCGAAATCAGTGAACAAAATGGGGAAAAAACTGTTATAATGACGTTGGCCGAGGAAGTATCATTTCTGAACAAAGTACCTATACAGCAGATGCTTTATACCTTACCGAAAAACGTAGCGAGCATCAAGATTGATGGCAAGCAGAGTACATTTATTGATAAGGATGTTATTGAGGTATTAAAAGATTTCGAGATGAATGCCATAAGTAAAGGAATTGATATACAGTTGCAGTCTATCACCTACAAAAAATAAAATTGACAACAAATTAGTAAACTATTAACTTGGTTGCCGGAAACGTCAACCACCTTAATTAACAAAACATGGGAAATAAAGAATTAGAATTAGGCTTTCAGCGCATTTTAGATGGCAACAAAGGCTGGATAGATTTTGTTGCAAAAGACACGAGCGGCCGGTTTGAACAATTGGCGAAAGGACAAAATCCTGAAATTCTATGGATTGGCTGCGCAGACAGTCGTGTACCAGCGAATGAAATTACAGGTAGAAAGCCGGGCGAAGTTTTTGTGCATCGTAACATCGCTAATATGTGTGTACACTCGGATATGAGTATGCTATCGGTCCTAGATTATGCGGTCAATGTACTCAAAGTAAAGCACGTTGTTGTTGCGGGCCACTACGGATGTGGCGGGGTTGCTGCTTCATTAAGCCGCAAGCAATTCGGCATTATCGACAACTGGCTTTGCCACATCAAAGACGTTTATCGCCTGCATGCGAAGGAAATCGATGCTATCGAAGATCAAGAACAGAAAGTCAACCGCTTGATCGAGCTCAACGTTCAAGAACAAGTTTTCAACTTAAGCACAACATCCATCGTTCAGAATGCTTGGAAAAATGGGCAAGATCTGGCACTGCATGCTATGGTGATCAACATCGGCACGGGAGAGCTTATTAGCTTAGGAAATACCCTTTCCGACAACGAGTCATTGGATAACGTTTTTGCTTACGTATAAAACAAAGAGGCTGTCTAAAAAAGATATGAAGGTATTCAATGTTTTTTAGACAGCCTTTATCAATTTATAAATATGCCGTCTTGATTGACCGCCTTCACATATGGGCTCGCATAGAGATCCAGCACGACGGCAAACTGATACCGCGTAACGTATGCTTCTGGATCAAAATGACCGGCAAATTTTAACTTTGTTGACCAATCTTTTTCTACTTGACGGTCTACTTCTTCTCCACGTAGTCCAACAAAGCGCACCAGTGACAAGAAATCTTTCCATGTCAAAAAATCTCCTTCATAATCAGCAAACCACAGCTGACTGCGCGAATACAAACGATGGAATACCGGTTGAATACTTTGGACAGAAACTTTCTCTTCCTTCCTAAATAAAAATTGTTCGTCTTTCCCCTGCAGTGGAAACACTGCCGATAGGCCGAAACGTTGCAACGCATAAAAGTGTGGATCATCGATTTTAACATCAGCATAGGGCATCATACGCATTCCATAGGTCATCAGTTCGGTCTGCAACTTTCGAACATCGATCTTTGGGGCAACCGTCTTAAAAAATGACAAGTAAGCCGCGGTTGCCCCTAGCACCTGTCCTACTGCCGCCCGTCTCGTGGCGTCTGTTGGCGTTGAATCCAAGAACGGCTTTACAGAAGTTAATGAAAAAAATCCGTTTTGTTCTCCCTGTAGCAGCTGTGCCAAGCTAAGACCGTAAACCTTGCCAGCAACCAATCCCGCAGCAAGCAAAGTACGTAACATTTCCAAGGGGGCGTCATGCAATGGCCACATTGTCGATAGATCGCTAACATCTTTCAGCTGAATCCCAGCGGTTTCAACCAACCTTTGACCGACGGATGCATCGATAATACAGCGCACATTATACTTTTGTTTGTTGTCCAGCTGCACTGCCCAACCTTTTCCATCATACTTCAGTTCACGCAGCCCCTGTCGTCGGATTATCTGGAGATCAGCCTGTTTTGCAAGGCTGCGCTCCATCGCATTCAAAAAGAGCCTCGGGTTCATATCAAGTTTGACCACACGTGCCAGCGAATCATCTCTTGTTTTGGACAGTGCCATATCCATCAATGCACTGAGCCACAGCCCACCGTCGAAGCCCTCCGGTTCGTCAATTTGTGCAGCGCGCGTAGAAAATTCGGGAACCAAAGTATCTAAATCGGTTATCCATAAAGTCGGCACCCCCGATTGCGCGCTTTGCAGGGCCGCGGTATAGGCCAAGATATCCGATCCATAGATCAGCACCTGCGGCTTTTTGTTCTTTTGGGCTACGGCCTCCTGCAAAGAGGCTAAAAAGAAAAGATAGAGGAGCACGTAAATGTATTTCATTGTTAGCTAACGGATCTAAATTGTTAAAAATACATATTATAAACAGCTATTGTATGTAAGTTTTGTTAAAAATCGTCCATATCCAGCTGTTTCAAAAACACTTGGCAACGTATCTGTAAAGATAATCGGACAAAACACTGAACGACAGGTGGTTGATTCGTTAGCAGGAAGCATATAATTTTCGCGGGATAGCGTTATAAATCAGGCATAAATCTTTAACTTTGTAGCATGTTGAATGAAGAAAAACCACTGAATTTTATCGAGGAGATCATTGAAGAAGATCTCCGCAATGGCAAGCATGATGGACGAGTCCTGACCCGCTTTCCGCCCGAGCCAAATGGATATCTCCATATTGGCCATGCCAAATCGATCTGTTTAAATTTCGGTTTAGGACAGCGGTACAACGGCAAAACCAATCTTCGTTTTGATGATACGAATCCCGTTACCGAGGATACAGAATATGTAGAAAGCATTAAACAGGATATACAGTGGTTGGGTTTTCAATGGGCACAAGAGCTTTACACATCCGACTATTTCGAGACCTTATATAATTATGCAGTAGACCTTATCAAGAAAGGTTTAGCTTACGTAGATGACAGCACGTCCGAAGAAATTGCGGCGACAAAAGGTACACCTACAGAGCCAGGCATTCCGACGCCCTATCGCAACCGATCTATTGATGAGAATCTATTGCTTTTCCAAGAAATGCGCGAAGGGAAATATAAGGATGGCGAGAAGGTTTTACGGGCGAAGATTGATTTGGCCAGCCCGAACATGCATCTTCGCGATCCTTTGTTATATCGTATAAAGCATGCACATCATCACCGCACGGGTGACTCTTGGTGCATCTATCCGATGTATGATTTTGCCCACGGACAGTCTGATTCCATAGAGCAAATAACACACTCTATCTGTACGCTGGAGTTTATCCCGCACCGTCCTTTATACGACTGGTGCATCGATAAATTGGAGATCTTTCCGTCCAAGCAATATGAATTTGCACGGTTGAACATGACGTACACCGTGATGAGCAAGCGTAAGCTCTTGCAATTGGTGAACGAAGGCTTCGTGGAAAGCTGGGACGATCCGCGCATGCCGACGATCTCGGGCTTGCGTAGACGCGGCTACACCCCTGCCTCCATCCGTAACTTTTGCGACCGCATTGGCGTACAAAAACGCGAGAACATGATTGATGTCAGCTTGCTGGAATTCTGTATCCGCGAAGACCTCAATCAATCAGCATGGCGGCGTATGGCGGTACTTGATCCGATCAAGATGGTGATCACAAACTATCCAAAAGGACAAGTGGAGGAGCTTATCGGTGAAAACAATCCAGAGGTGGAAGGTGGCGAAGGCACCCGTGTCATCCCTTTCAGCAAAGAGCTTTGGATCGAGCGCGATGACTTTATGGAGGAACCGCCGAAGAAATTCTTCCGACTGGGGCCGGGTCTATCCGTCAGGCTAAAACACGCTTATATCGTAGAATGCCACGATTTTGTGAAAGATGAGCATGGCAACGTAACGGAGATCCACTGTACCTACATTGCCAATTCCAAATCAGGCGAAGACACATCCGGTTTAAAGGTAAAGGGAACCATCCACTGGGTATCCGTAGAACATGCCAAAGAGGCAGAAGTACGCTTGTACGACCGTTTGTTCAATGATGAAAATCCAGCTGCCGCAGAGGACTTCAAACAGTCGATCAATCCAAACAGTTTGGAAATTATCAAAAAAGCATATATCGAACCGGATCTGATTGAAGCAACACCAAAAAAGGGCTATCAATTTATACGTCTCGGTTACTTCACATTGGACAGTAAGTCGACTACCGACAAGCTGGTATTCAACAGAACTGTCACCCTGAAAGACTCTTGGGCAAAAGAGGTTAAGAAGAGCTAAAAACGGATACCTTATAAAGGTGCAAGGCTAGATTCATTGTTTAAAACTATTGAATCTAGCCTTTTTTATTCGGCAAAGAAGCGATCACGGTACTGCCTGTAGACCTGATCCACATGGGCATACCGTCTCGCATTATCTACATTATCGACGATCGATCTATAACGTTCCAAGGCTGCCATACCAAACTGTATGCTACGTACATCAAGAGCATGGGGTTGATCACGTGCCAACGCCACTTGATATGTCAGATTATCGTTCAAAAATTGCACATGACGATCCACGATATGGTTCGCCAACGACGTTTCCTTCACTTTATACAGCGTATCCACGATTTCACCGTAATGGTAAGCCTCCTCCGCATCGTAAACACGTTGGGGCAAGATAGAGGCAGCTACTAGTGCCACTTCTTTGGCCTTCTCCCATTCTCCCGCGGCCTTCAGCAATTGCGTCGTCCGCTCATAGATTTGCGGGAGCACAAAATTGGTCATGTAATTTCGTGAGTCTACATCGACAAAGCCCTGTTTCCCGTAATTTCCCCAGTCTAGGTTACCACGAGCATGTTCATACAGCTTCTCGAGATTTACCAAGTTTTCATGCTGATCATGCGGTACTCCAGCAACCGGCATCAGCTTTTTGACCAACCCTTCGTCGACCAAATACTTACTCAGGCCAGCCATTTTATCGTCAGGCGTATAGTTTGTAAAATAAATCGGCCGCTTCCAATTGTTGGTTTTCAAAATGCCGAGCAGCGCAATTTCTGCCCTCGTCATCTGGTTTGCGTCGTAGGTCCAATCCATTTCGCCAACCACATTTTTTTCCCACTCAGCAGGAACAACCTTGTTGGCCAGCACCGATTCCTTATCAACAGGCATCTTGATATGTTTTGCAGGCAGATAATTGATTAAACTGCCATCCTGCATCGCGACCTTGTTTGTCGGATTGTCAGACAGTAGAAAGGTCATCAACATATCCAAATCCACAGCTTCTTCGATTCCCTTATCTATATACGGTAGGTAGTCGCGTACGCCTTGCGCTAGTTTTTCTGCTGCAATGGAGGTGTCTACTGGAGCGGCCTCATTTACCTTATTCTTCAATTGTTTGACATACCAATGTGAAGCTAGGTAACTGACATTCACTACACGCACATCTTTACGAACACCTTCAACCTCTTGTGCATACCAAAGCGGAAACGTATCGTTATCGGCATAGGTAAACAGGATGGCATTGGGTTCACAAGAATTCAGGTAGTTATGGGCCACCTGTCTGGCAAAATCACGCTCGGAACGATCGTGATCATCAACATTTTCGCAGAAAAGCAGCACCGGCGCTGCTGCGGCACAGACTAGTCCTGCGCTCAAGGTGGCCGCAGACATAGACATCTTGCGCCGTAAAAAATCTGCTGTTGCTAAGGCGCCAAATCCGATCCAAATGGAAAAAGCATAAAAGGATCCGGCATACGCATAGTCGCGTTCCCTAGGCTGCATCGGCGTCTGGTTGAGGTACAGTACAATGGCTATACCCGTAAAGAAGAACAGGAGGCCCACAATGGTTGCCTGCTTTCGATCTTTGCGAAAGTGCCATAGCATCCCGATTACGCCGATCAATAAGGGCAAATAATAATAGGTGTTGCGGGCTGGATTGACATGCATGTCGGCGGATAAGTTTCCTTCTCCTGATAGGCGCATCCCATCAAGCGCAGTCACGCCCGACAGCCAATTTCCGTTTATGTTGTTTGCATACTGTTGCTTGTCATTTTCGCGCCCCACGAAGTTCCACATAAAATAACGGCCATACATATCACTCAATTGGTAGGAAAACAAAAAGCGCAAGTTGTCTGCAAAACTCGGTGATTCGCCGGGCTTTAGCCCCAAGTATGCCCGATAATATTCTTGGTGCTTTTCACTGTATAATCTTGGCAAGACCATTTCTTTATCATATGTATAAGACGGCGTGCCGCTCATTTCCTCGTAAGTGGAGCTTCCCTTTTTATAGGTTTTGCTATAGTCCGCATCGATGACCCTAGCGTCAAATACAGGACCTTTGAACAACGGTTCACTAGCATATTGTTCTCGACTTAAATAGCCTAGGAAGGAATATACATTATCGGGAGCATTATTGTTGAGTGAAGGATCTGCATAGGCGCGGATGACAATCATGGCAAACGATGAGTATCCAAATAACAGCAAACAGACGGCCAATAGGGCTGAGTTCAACAAGGGACGTTGTTTTTTTATGCTGTAGTGAATCCCGTAAATTAATCCGCCGATAAGCAAGAGCACGAAAAAAAGCACGCCTGTTCCGAAGCCCAAGCCCAGTGTGTTGACAAAGAACAGGTCAAACTTTGCCGCAAATCGGATGAGGTATTGAATCACGCCCCATAAAATAAAGGCAAGTATCCCCATACCTAGAGCAAGGGTAATCACGACACCTTTTACGGTGAATGCTTTTCCTTTTTTCCTAAAGTATACCAGCAAGGCAAGAGCCGGGATCGTCAACAGGTTCAGCAAGTGAACCCCAATAGAGAGTCCCATAATATACATAATAAGCAGCAGCCAGCGATCGGATCCTGGCTCGTCCGCTCTTCTATCCCATTTCAAGACCAACCAAAAGACCACGGCCGTACATAATGAGGACATAGCATACACTTCAGATTCAACCGCTGAATACCAGAATGAATCCGTGAATGCATAGGCTCCGGCACCGATTAGTCCGGCCAGCATGATGGGCAGCGCTTGCTCTTGGTTTATATCCTGTTGCTTTTTCACGAGGACTTTTCGCGCTAGGGCGGTGATTGTCCAAAACAAAAACAGAATGGTCAATCCGCTACATACCGCGGCACCTACATTCATAAAAAACGCTATCCGTGTGACATCTCCCCATGCAAGATTGGAAAATACATTTTGGATCATAAGAAAAAGAGGTGCGCCAGGCTGATGTACGATCTGGAGTTTATAGGCCGAAGCAATAAATTCGCCGGTATCCCACCAGCTTGTATAGCGATCTGCGGTAGCGATATAAACGGCTGTGGTCAGTGCGGCTAACAACCATCCGACGAGGTTATTGATCTTTTCATATTTCATAATCAATGCATTAAGGTTATATTCCACTTTAAATTACGAACTATAAAAAAAAGCGCGGTATCGTTAACATTTTTTAACGATACCGCGCGTCTTGTATATATAGCCGAAGCTAGGCCAATCTTTCTACGATCTTTTTCGTTGAGCCGAGATTACCCATGCTGTAAATTGTAATACCGACTAGTAGCGCCCTCGATTCATATCGAAAACCTGTTGCACCTGATTAGAAGTTACAAAAGTCAAAATTCAGACCCTAACTACTATTCTTCCGTTCCGCGGTACAAATCAACCAATCCTTCAGGCAAATCCACTTCGATAATTTCCTCTTCAGCATCGATTCCGAGGATCAAATCGTCATTCAACGGGAACAACAATTCCTGTCCGTTGAAATCCACCGTCGCAATAAATTGTTGGGGAAGTTCCTGCACATGAGTAATCACACCGATCTCACCTTCTTCTTCATCAATCACCAAAAAACCGATCAAATCAGTATACCGAAAGTCGTCTGGATCACGCTCGGGCATTTTATCGAGTGACAGATAGGCTTTTTTCTTCACCAAAGGCTGCGCCTTATCGATATGATCAACATCCTCTAAGTTGAGGTATGCGGTGCTGTTTTTCTGTAGTTTTATGTTATCCACAAAGTAAGGAACGAGCTTTTTGTTCATCTCCAAAAATAGCACATCAAAGTCGAGGTCCATGTAATCCTCAAATTCAAAAAACAGCTGCAGCTCTCCTTTCAATCCGCGCGTCTTGGTTATGTATCCAATGTAGAAGGCTTCGTTCAGTTCCATTATTTGTAATAAAATTTAAAAGTCAACATTAAAAAAGCCGAATCCTAAGGGTTCGGCTTTCTTGAATCTGTATGAATAGTAATTATCCTTCAGTTTCTTCTGCAGCAGGAGCTTCCGTTTCTGCTTCTTCAGCAGCTGGAACTTCTTCCGCAACAGGCGCATTTTTCGCAGCTACCGCAGCAGCTTTGTCTGCATTTTTCTTAGCTTCAGCAGTAAGAGCAGCTTTTTTAGCTTCTTCTTTTGTTTGTGCTAAACCTGTTTTTTTACCTTCGATTTTTGCATCGTTACCTTCAGACCACTGCGCGAACAGTTCTTCAGCTTTAGCATCATCGAATGCACCTTTTTTAACACCACCTTGTAAGTGCTTTTTGTAAAGTACACCTTTTGTAGAAAGGATGGTACGAGCAGTATCTGTAGGTTGTGCACCTTTGTTTACCCAATCCAACGCCTTGTCAAAATCCAAGATGATTGTTGCAGGGTTTGTGTTCGGATTGTAAGAACCGATACGCTCAATAAATTTACCATCACGTGGAGCACGTGAATCTGCTACTACTACGTGGTAAAAAGGTTTGCCTTTTTTACCGTGTCTTTGCAATCTGATTTTAGTTGCCATGTTTTCTTTGTGTTATGTATTCAACATATCCCCCGTGCTTCATGCAAGAGGGGATGCAAAGATAATAATTAAAAAGTGAAAATTAAAAAGTAAAAAAGCCCGCTAAAATACGTAGCGATATAATCAATCGAAAAAGACGCTGCTAGCCTGCCCACTTTTCCACTAAGACCTGATTTCCTGCTTGATCTGTTATAATGTGGACAAGTGTCGAAAAACTTTGGTGGCGGCACGCTTCCCAATGTAGTGTTAACTTCTTACCTTCATAGCATGAATGCTGTGGCTCCATTAAAAATATTGAAGGCGTCGGCAGGGTCTGGAAAGACTTTCAGCTTAACGCTGCATTACATTACTCTACTGCTGTCCAACGAAAACAGCTATCGGGAAATCCTCGCTGTCACCTTTACAAATAAGGCTACAGCGGAAATGAAAGAACGCATCCTGAGCGTACTGGAGGGGTTGGCCTTGGGCGACCAGCAGCGTAAAATCAATGATTTCCGACAGTTGCTGTTGCAGCAATCTCCACAATGGAATGCCCAAGAGATACAGGAGAAAGCACAGCACGTGTACCGCAAGATCTTGCACAACTACGGGCACTTCACCATCAGCACCATTGATGGTTTTTCCCAAAAGGTGATCCGCAGCTTCACCTATGAGCTTAACCTTGATGCTGCGTACAAGATCGAAATGAATACGTCCAAGGTAAAGCAGGATCTTTCCATTATGCTAAACCAGTTGCTTGATGAGCGTCCTGATCTGCTCAATTGGATCATGGACTATGCCGATAAGAAGATCGCCAACAACGAAAACTGGAACTACAGGCAGCAACTGCTCAGCTTGGCAGGACTTATCTTCACGGAAAATTTCCAAGAGTTTGATGCGCACCTCAGCGTTGCCAACCCACACGAGCTTTTTAGCCTGCTCAACACCGATATCCAAGAGAAAATCGAGCTTTTTTTGGATAGCCTGAGCAGCAGTATAGCCACCTTTGCGCAGATCTTCGCGGGCTTCCAGCTGTCGGCAGACGAGCTGAAAGGAAAATCGCGCAACAAACTTCTTTCGGCCAGTAAAACGAGTGCGAAAATCCATAAGGAAAGTGCTAGTTCGCTGCAAAAGATTTTTGACAAATACCTCGAGTTGCCCAGCAATGACGAAGCCTTCACCATGGCCGACAAGAGCCTGCGCGAAGACATCCGCCTTGCGCTCTATCCCGTATTGAAGCAGATGGAGGAGCTACACCGTCTTTTCCCTTCCTTTATTGCCTATCAAGCCGTACAGAACAACCTGTATTACCTGCGGTTGTTGAAGGAAATGAGCGACCTCTTGCGCCAATGGCGAAAGGACAACGCTGCACAGCTTATCTCTGATTCGCAAATATTACTGAACCGCTTGGGTCTTGATGCGAACAACGATCCTACTTTCATCTGGGAAAAGATCGGCAACCGTTACCGCTATTTTCTGTTCGATGAATTTCAAGATACCTCACGGATACAGTGGAGAAACTATAGTCCTTTATTGATCAATGCCTTGGGCAATGCACAACAAAAGATCAGCGAGCACCTGGTGGTTGGCGACGTCAAGCAAAGTATCTACCGTTGGCGCAATGGCGACTGGCGCATCTTGCTACAGCAGGTAGAGCAGCAGGTTGCCACAGCCTTTCACCTGTCTCCAGAACAGCAATCCCAATTTATTGAAAACGGTTCGCTGGCGATCAACTTCCGCAGCTACCCCCATATCATCCGTTTAAACAACCACCTATTTTCCAGCCTTCCAAGCTTACTACAACAAGTCCTCAATGAAAAGGTAGCAGAAAGCCTTGAAGGCGATGCAGAGGGGCAAACATGGTGGGAAACATCGGGCAACAGCGCTATGCTCTTAAAAGCCTATGCCCAAAGCGAACAAGAGATTCCCGCCCATCGCTTAGAAGATCCCAGCAAGCAGGGAAGCATAGAAATACAGTATCTACCCGTCGAAGACGGCCGCTGGCGCAGAAACCAAGTTGTCGATGCGGCATTGGAGCTTCTCTGCGAAAAGATCGGCAGCTGGCTTTCGACTGGGCGTTATCAACCCAAACAGATCGGTATTTTGGTACGCAGCAATGCACAGGCAAAACAGGTCATTCAACGGCTGATGGACTACAAAAACCAAACGGGATACAGCTTCGAGGTGATCTCGGGAGATGCGCTCTCCTTGGCGGCCAACGATGCTATCCTGCTCCTCTTGGAAACATTGAAAGCCTTTGTTTACAGTTCGGACAAACATATCATCCATCGGGCGAAGATGGCCTACCTCTATCAGCTCATCAAAAATGGGCACGCCTTTGATTCGGCCTACTGGCTTGCCTTTAAGCAAAATGATATCGAAACGTTGCGCAGTATGCTGCCGACGGCTCTTATTGAACAATGGGCTACACTGCAGCGCTCGCCGTTGGTCCACCTTATCGAACAATTAATCGAAATATTCGGGCTCCATGAGGCGGGCAACATACATTTGCCTTATATCTTGGCTTTCAAAGATATGGTATCGAATTTCTCGGCCAATGGGGAACGTGGCATCACGCAATTCTTGCAATACTGGGAAGAAGATGGACAAACAGCCTCCTTACCTTTCAACGGAAAGGTCGAGGCCATTGAGGTAACGACGATCCATAAATCCAAAGGCTTGGCCTATGAGGTGGTGATGCTCCCGTTCTGTTCTTGGGATCTGGACGGCAAGCTAAACGGCGACTTTTGGATAGACACCGCGGAGACAGCTTTCCATAGCTTGGGCAAGATTCCTATTAAATACAATAGCAGTGTCGGAAAATCTATTTTCTATAAGCAGTACTTTGAAGAAATGCTCTTCAACTATATGGATGCACTGAACACCTTCTATGTCGCTACCACGAGGGCCATACAGCACTTGTATATCCTCGCCCCCTCCTTCAAGGAAAGTGTCGATAAAAAAAGCGGTGAGATCAGCATAGACGTTAAAAGCGAATACATCAGCGATTTGCTCTTTCAAGCCTTAAAGCTGGCCGATGCTCCTTTCCACTTGGAAGAAAATCAGCTTCTGCTCGATACCGATGTGGCTGAGATCGTTCCGCCGACGGAAGATCGAAAAGAATCTGCAGAACATTCCTCGGCATATCAGCAACATATCGCGCTAACGCACTATCCGGTATCGCATGAGCTACAAAAGGCCTTCGACAAATCCACCAAACGCAATGTAAACAGCATTTTGATGTTGGAGAAAGCAGCGCAATATGGCATCTTAGCCCATGAAATCATTTCGGAGGTATCGCAGGAAAAAGAGATCGTCCCGATGATCGACCGCTACATCGAGGAAGGTATCCTCACGGCGGCTGATCGTCCGTTTTTACTGGAGGAGATCCATCGTATTTGGCACCATCCGCAAATAAACCAATGGCTCACCGGAGCCTATAAAACGTGGAATGAAGCCAGTATTATTTTAGAAAGCGGCGAGACCATTCGTCCCGACAAGGTATTCACCAGTCCTGATGAAACCATCGTGTTGGACTTTAAATTTACCAAAGGAGATTACGCCGACCATCAGTGGCAGGTAGACAATTACAAAAAAGCGTTGATCAACCTAGGCTATCAACAGGTACGTGGTTATCTCTACTATGCGAAAACAAACGAACTTGTCGAAGTACACTAATTGTATACCATGCGCGATACAACGAACATTAACAGACTCCTATCACGATTGAACAACGACCTATGCATGCTCCATTCCTGCGCCTAGTTGCAGAAGATATCGAAAAACGATTTGGCAATGATCTGGCCGATGTGGCCATTGTATTTAACAACAAACGCCCCATTACCTACCTCAAAAAACATTTGTCAGCGGTGTATGGACGTGCCATATGGTCGCCACAGTTCTTTACGATCCAAGAATTTTTGCGGCAGGCCACCCAAGAAACGGAAGCGAGTCAATTGACGCAGTTCTTCTATCTGTTCGAACTGCATAACCAACTTCTTTTACAGGAGGGTGCTGCAGCGGAAACCTTGGAGGAGTTCTATCCCATCGCAGAAATTATCCTGAGTGATTTCGGGCAATTGGACTACGAGTTGGTCAATATCGACGAAATCTTTATGGAGCTTTATGACAGCACCCAGATCGACATCGCCTTTCAGCACTTTACCGAGGAGCAACAGCAGTTTATCCGACAGTTTTGGCAATCGTTTAGCAGCGCTGGCCATAGCGGCATGCAGCAGCGCTTTCTACGGCTATGGAAGCGCCTGCCAGTGCTGTACCGACAATTTAAAGAGAAGCTCAAACAGGAAAAACAACTTAACTATCCTACTCTTTACCGCAACTTGGTGGAGGGCAACGTCGCCGATGCGAGCTTTGTAACGCGTTACAAAAAGATCCTGTTTGTCGGTTTTAATGCGCTCAATAAAGCCGAAGTGCACCTATTCAAAAAGTGGCAGGAGGAACAAGGAGCCATTTTCTATTTTGATACGGATGCCTACTACCTGGAAGACGGGCAGCAGGAAGCGGGTTTATTCATCCGGCGCAATATCCTGAGCTACGGCCTGATTAACGCGCTTGGGGATGCCCCAGCTATCATCGGCAACCGGACTTCCGCCGTGCACCTCTATGCTGCCGCCGGAAAAAACAGCCAAACAAAGCTGCTTCACGATATCCTACAATCGGAGCATGATGAGGAGTGCAGTGCGGCCATTTTACTGGCCGATGAAAGTTTACTGGTTCCCTTGCTACAGAGCCTTCCCGATGTGAAGCCCAATATAACGACCGGCTACCCCTTGATTCAATCGCCACTGTATGGCCTACTCGACCTGTGGATGGAGGTACAGCAGGAGCTATCGCATCTTAAGAAGAAGAAAATATCCTTCCAGCTATTGGAAACATTTGCCAATCATCCCTTGGTGAAACTGGCCTCCGAACAGCGTTCCCAGTTATTGAACAGCATGGCCGAAAAGCAACTTTTTGAGATCGATGTCCAAGACGTCCATGTGTCTGACAGCGTGCTTCCTCATTTCTTTCAACCGGTGGTTGGCACAGCACTTTTTATCCCCACACTCATCGAACTGTTGGATCAACTGTTGGCAGCCAGCGATCAAGAAGATCGAATCAGCCAAATTGATAGCAACCTGTTGGTAGAGACTAAAAAAGTGCTGAACCAGCTTCAGCTGGGTATGGGCAATCTGGGGCCAACATCGATTTTATTTCAAATAGGTCTCATCCGCAAGGCTATACAGCCGATCAACTCGGCCATCGAGGGTGATCCACTCCGTGGCTTACAGATCATGGGTCTGCTGGAAAGCCGTTGTCTGAATTTCGACCAAGTGTATATCCTTGGTGCCAATGAAGGTATCTTGCCGAAGACGGCAAACTCGCCTACTTTTCTTCCCAATAGCCTGCGCATGGCGTATGGTCTCCCTGTGCTTGAAAACCAAGATGCCCTATCGGCATACCTCTTCTATCGGCATTTTCAGTACAGCGAAGGGATACATCTTTTCTTCAACAGCTTGGTGAGCGAAAGCAGCAGCGGTGAGGAAAGCCGCTTTATCAAGCAGCTGCAGTTTGAGAGTAATTTTCAATTTATCCTGCACAGCCAGCAGCAGCCTATTCGCTTTCAGGCGCCCAATCCGGAATTGGTCATCGAGAAAGATGCAGCCATTTGGGAGAAGATGCAGCGCTCGTTTGTGCAGCAACGCCGCAAAATATCTGCTACGGCGTTGACCACCTACCTACAATCGCCGTTACAGTTTTTTCTTAAACATGTAGCCGAAATAAAGGAACCGCCGGTGATCTCTTATGAATTTGAGATGAACAGGCTCGGTACGGTGATCCACCAGGTGATGGAATTGATCTTCCAGCCCTACAAAGGTATTTCCGATTGGACAAGCACGAAGGTGCTGAATGAAAAAAAACAGCTGGTGAATGAGTTGGTGATCCGCGAGATCGGCAATCAATACCTTTCGCCCTACACGACTGTGGATGACCTGAACAGCATGCAACGCATTATGCACAAAATAGCCTGTGCCTATGTGGATATGTACATCGATTACGATATGGAGAACTATCAGGCATTCCGTATTGTCGAGTTGGAAAACGATGAAGATTATGTCCTAGATTTCCCCATCAGCATAGACGGCAAAGCGGAAAGCGTGCGTCTCTTCGGTATTATTGACCGAGTGGATGAAGTATTGACAGCGGATGGCGTAGTGAGCACGCGCATTGTGGATTATAAAACCGGTGGCGATAGCGTGATTTTCCGAAACCTAGACAAGGTATTTTGCTCCAACACGGAAAACAAAGCATTGTTACAAACGCTCTTTTATGCCTATGTTTTTGAGCAAGTAACAGGGCGCAGACTGTTGGAACCGCATCTATACGTCGCGCGTAAGATGCGCGAGGAAGGCACCTTGTTCCACAACGGAAAAGAAAGCTTGGAAGGCGAAACACTCGCAGCTGCTAAAGAAGCTTTCGTACCATTTCTGCGGGCCACGCTCGAGGAAATATTCGACCGCAACGTGCCTTTTAGACATCGGGCGGATGCGACGGTTTATCCTTCCGATCCCTACACGCTATTCTATCGAAATGCGCTGACTCCGGAAGATGAAGAAAACTAGTGGTAAGCTAATTCACCAGCGGTAAGGCTTACTCGCCAACCGCAGGTATATTTTTGTAGATGTCGGGTAGGTTGCGGCATTGCCCATTGTAGTCGAGGCCGTATCCTACGACAAATTCCTTTTCGATTTCAAAGCCTACATAGGTGATGTTATCGAACTCGTGCTGCAAACAATCGGGCTTCATCAGCAGGGCACACACGGCTATGCTGGCTACGTTCAGTTTTTCCAGTGCGGCGATGGTATGTTGCAGGGAGTTTCCCGAATCGATGATATCTTCAACAATGATGATCTCGCGTCCGGTAAGATCCATCCCCACACCGAGCAGCTCCTGTATTTGGTCCTGCTGTGTGCCCTGATAAGAGGCGAGCTTGACAAAAGATACCTCACAGGGCACGTGCACTTGCTTCATTAGATCGGCCATAAACATGAAACAGCCATTTAGTACCCCTACGAAAACAGGATTCTTATCGGCATACTTCACGCTGATGTCTATTCCCATCAACCGGATCCGTTTCTTGATCTGCTCATAATCGATGAAGAGTTCAAAGTTCAGGTGATCAATCTGTATATGTTTCATGCTAGTTTTCTCCTTCTTTTTTATCTTTTCCAAACAGCTTTTCGAGCAGGTTTTTGCGGGTCGCTTCGTCAGCCTCCAATTCTTTCATAATAGCTTCCTGCTCGGGGTCTATTTCCATAAAGGTTGTATCCACTAAACCCTTCGGACGCGGCGGACGCAAATTGGGCTGCAAAACAACCTCATAAAACCCATAGCTCGCCGGAACAGACTCATCATTCAACTGTTGCAGTTTGGTCATGATATAGCCGTAGGTATTAAAATGCCGCTGTACCCAAGGCTTTAGATGTCCTGTGTAATCAAAGGAGGATAGCCCTGTCTTGGGGCGCGGAATGATGCTTGAAAGATACAAGCTTTCTCCAATGTTCAGCTCGGCAGGGGTTTTGCCAAAGTAGTAGGCGGCAGCCTCTTGGATGCCATATACATTTCTGCCCCATTCGATCACATTCAGGTATACTTCAAGCATGCGATCTTTACTGACCTGCTTGGAGGCCTCCATCAGCCATACCAATAGGATCTCTTCAAACTTACGCATCATGGTTTTGTTGCGGTTCAGGTAGATATTTTTCACCAGCTGCATGGAGATTGTACTGGCTCCTCGTTTAAAGGCCTTCTCCTTAATGTTCGTTGCGATCGATAGCTTGAAGGCTTCTTCCTCAAAACCATTATGCCTGTAAAAGTAGGGGTCTTCAGTATTCAGCACCGTCTTCTTCAGGATGGACGATACCTGATTCAGCGGGGTAAATTTTGGGTTAGCCGTGCCTAGGGTTATCTCCCGCATCAGCAGTGTATCTTCAAAAGCCTTGTACACAAAAGGCCCGTTCATGTCGCGTATATTTGCTTTCCCCCAGTTGATCACCTTCAATTGACTATCGTCCATATTCGACACAAAGCGTATGTTGTCGGGATCGTCGAAGTTTACGGAAAAATCAAGATCGTATGCAATTTTACCACTTACCTTGATGCCATCCAAGGTTGGAAACAGTCCTTGCGGGATCGCATCAAACAGGTTTTGTGCTTCAAATTTGCCCGTATGCACGGAAAGACTGATAACTTTATTGGGTTTTGGAATAAACTTGAGGTGTGGACGGAAGGCAAACTCTTTGACACGGATGGTACTGGATGGATCCACTTCCAAGGCTAATTTACCGATATTGATCTGTCCTTCGCCCACCGCCTCAGGCAGCACAATGGCATCCTCGGATAGCCTACGATGTTGAACGTACAGATTTTCAAAGGCCCACTGTCCGGAAAGCGTCAGCGAGTCTTGGCTCTCACGACGAACCTGATCCAGCTCGAACATAATTTTATCGAAGCTGACGCGCAAACCAAATTTACCGCGTAAAAAAGGCAGCTCTGTATCCTTTTTCTCGGAGGAAACCTCCACCCGAAGTTGTTGCCTATCGGGATTTACATGTCCGGCGAGGTTCCACTGCGCATCGTGATCGTTCAGGAAAAGGCTGGTTTGGAAATCGCCTCCATCGATAATAGCTTCGGGCAGCCTTATCCGTTGCTGTAGACTATCATCGTGATAAGACAGTTCAAAGTTCTCTAAATCCATATCGCGCGGGATCTTGAAGAACACCTGCTTCATAAGCCCGTCGATCAATGCCGCATAATTCCGTTCGCTGTCGTTTTCCTTGGGCAAGGATTCCTTCTCCTTCTTCCGGAAGAGGAAATCATAATTGCTGATGGAATCATGCTTCACCAAGGTCACATTCGAATTCTTAAGCGAGAGATTGCCGATTTTCACGTCCCCAAATAACAGTGGCCACAGCCTAACGGATACAGCCATTGATTCTATACGGGCTAGGGTATCCCGATCTTTCGGCAACAGTTCAATATCATGGAAGGTCACGGTAGACAAACCTGTAAATCGGTAGTCGCTCACCTTAAAATCCACCTGATAGCGTTCGCGTAGCACATTCGTGACCTTGACCATAGCACGATCGAGCATTTTTCCACGAACGGAAAGCGCAACCCCCAATCCGATCAGCAAAATCAGCAACAATGCGCCGCTGACTATCCACGCTATCTTTTTTTGCTTCCTCGATAGGGAGGGTATTTTCTTCAGAATATCCATACGCTGTATTTCGCTCTAAACTTAGCCAATTTGATTTTTCCGGCAAAAATTATTTTTTGCCTTTTGTCAAAAATAAGGAAAAGATTTTCGTGTATTTTTGATTTGAACCCATAAAACCGAAGGCGCAACCGATGCCGCAACAGGCGATCCTCCTATCTCGTTCGGGTGTTTGATAGAGCACCGAGCGCTACATTTTGCTACGAATGTGTCATTTCTGCACGTAACAACGTCGCATCTTCATGTTCGGTAAGAACCAAGAGTGAACCTTCACGTAAAGGTTTTCCTAGTTAAAGAACTATAAACATCCAAATGACATGTTTTTAGCCTTCAATCTCTATCTTTGTGCGAGATAATGTTATTATGATTACGAAGGAACAAGTATTGCACGCATTAGGCCATGTGGAAGAACCGGATCTAAAGAAAGATTTGGTTACATTGAACATGATTCAAAATATTGAAATTTTACCCAATAAACTGAAGTTTGATGTCGTGTTGACTACTCCGGCATGTCCATTAAAAGGACATATCGAGCATGCCTGTCGCAATGCGATCACTTTGTTTGTGAGCAAGGAGATCGAGGTAGACATCAATATGACCTCCCGTGTGATTAGCACGGAATCCGCACAGCTTGATGGTATCAAAAACATTATCTTGGTCTCATCCGGCAAAGGCGGTGTAGGTAAATCTACCGTTGCTAGCAACTTGGCTTTGGCCTTGGCCGAAACAGGAGCAAAAACGGGCCTTTTAGATGCCGACATCTACGGGCCATCCCTACCCATTATGTTTGGGTTGGAGGGTGCGCGTCCAGCTTCCATGCAGACACCCGAAGGCAAGAATAAAATCGTGCCGATGGAAAAATTTGGCTTGAAGCTGTTATCCATTGGCTTCTTTACCGACCCCAACCAACCCATTCCTTGGCGTGGCCCTATGGCCACTTCGGCCATCAAACAGCTTTTCGGCGATACGCATTGGGGCGAGCTCGACTATCTTGTGGTAGATATGCCGCCGGGCACGGGCGACATCCATATCACCGTGGCGCAGTCCTACCCTATTTCGGGAGCCGTCATCGTGACTACACCGCAGCATGTCGCGCTAGCCGACGCGATCAAAGGTATAGGCATGTATCAGATGGAGGGCATCAACATTCCGATATTAGGCATCGTGGAAAACATGTCGTACTTTACACCTGCGGAGTTACCGGATAGTAAATATTATATTTTTGGCAAAGATGGCGGAAAGCGTTTATCAGAAAGTAACAAGGTGCCTTTCCTTGGCGAGATTCCTTTGGTGAAATCCATTGCCGATGCGGGTGACAATGGATTTCCCATTCTGTTGGATTCGGATGAAGCGGTTTCCCAAGCATATAAGGATATTGCGGGCCGTGTGGCTCAGGAGCTCAGTATTCTTGCGAATAGGGGTTAATTTACTTTTCTCGGAACTTTATCATGGTAAGGCATCTGCTGGAGCATGCGTAGCTGGGTCATATATGGCAACCGCGACCTTGGAATCTGCACAGCCATAGTATAAAAACCATTTGTTCTGGAAGTACACCAAACCTTCAATAAATACCGTGCCGTCGACATATTGTCCACTTTTTTCGAAATCTTCCATTGGCCGAAGGAAAGGGACATCAAGCCGTCCGATAACTTTGGTTGGATCATCGGCATCAAACAGTACTTGGCCAGCACTGTAAGTGCCTCGATTAAACCGTTTATCTCCGTGATTTGGGTTATTCTTGCCGTTGTACAACAGGAGAATACCATGCTCGGTCAATACAGCCGGCGGACCGCACTCTGTTAGGTCACTATCGAAGAACCCCTTTCGAGGCGAAATGAATGCTTTTAGTGCACGGTGCTCATCAACCACAGGCTCCCAATCTATTAAATTATCTGATGTTGCTCCGTAGACGCCATATTCGCCCCAATACATCCAATATTTGCCATTGATCTTAGCAATTTGCTGCTTTCCATTTTTAACTTCAGTAACAATGGATGCCGACTTATGGAATTTATCGACTATAATATCGCTATTCTTTGCTTTAGCGAAGATTGGCCCATGTTTTTTCCAGTGCGTAAGGTCTTTTGAGGTCGCAACGCCCAAGCGAGCTGTCTTTCGGTTCCATTGTGTGTAGAACATTACGTAGACACCATCTGCTGTTACCGCCACACGGGGATCTTCCGTTCCGCCCGGCCATTCAAAATCTTTCTGGCTGTCTTCTCCCGGATAGAAAACCGGCTCTTTCATGCGCGTGAAGGCTATGCCGTCCTTGCTTTCGGCATAGCCGATACGTGATGTACGGTGGCCGATCTTCACGCCTGTTTTGTCCTCTGCCCTATAGAGCACCACGATTCTTCCATTCTTTATTGTGGCGGCCGGATTGAACGTATCGTTGGATTCCCACGCGATCTGCTTACCGCTCATTGGATCCATAAAAAGGGTGTGGTCTAGCGGAGAAATAACTGGATTCACGCCCTCTGGGCGAACAAAACCGCCAAATGCCCAGTCAGGCAATACGTTGACTTTCTCCTGCGCTTGCGCCGCAACGGCTAGCGCCACTGGAAACAACAGCAACAGCTTTTTCAATAGATACGTATTCATAGGCTTACAATGTAGATATAAATGTAAAGATTACTTAGCGATTTACTATAGAACGGTATGAAAAAGAATGTTCAACTAGCAATCTTTATGAATTTTATATTGTTACCGATGTTGACGTCCTCATTGGATCGATTACCGGATTATCGATCAATAGGTAACGAGATAAGCTCAAGCATAAAGCAAAAAAAGCTTTCCCTAAGAAAGCTCCGCTTGTTGTATAAAGTATGTGTAATGGCTACTCCCAAGTGAGGATAATGAGTAATACGGATAACAAAGATAGCGCTGTTATGATATAGATACGCGTATTAAATCTCTTCCGGACTAGCTTATAAATCCCGAAAAGTAGCGCTGCTGCCAGAAATACCATAGTGGGAATAGTAAGCAGCTCTACGAACGTACTGCTTATCATCTGGAAGAAATTGGAGAGTTCGATCTTGAAGGGCATATAATACAAAGCCATCAAGATCAATATGTAGGCGCTGGAATATATGGTTCCGGCCAACACCAGTTTTTCTGCTTCTATTTTTTTCATAAGGTAAGGTTTATGCAATCAACTTATTTTTTTTAAAATACCCCTAGCCAGTTTTATCGGCGTTCTTACCTATCGCGAAATAGAGAGCGCAACCAAGAAATGGCAATCCAAACATAGCTGCAGCCCATGCAAGGCGATATGGTAATTCCAATTTTTTATTGGTCAAGGCATGGTAAATACAATACAAATAACCTAGTATTACAGGAATAAAGAAAACAAGAATAAAAATTTCCTGCCTGCCGATGTTAATAAATAAGGATGTTGTCATAATTATCTGTTTTACATAAAAATACAAAAATACCGGCATAATTTTCACACTAACGTTATTTACTAAAACTCCTTAAATCGCTATTCCCAATTTTCCTAGCTATCGCGGATTTTAAACGTTGATCCAAACTATCATAAAGGGATTTATATATATCCAGATCCTGCGTAGTATTTATCTGACTGTAGATTAAAAAATCTACTACATCGTTGTCATGATATTTCTTAAAAAATCCAATCTCGGCAGCATTTAGCTTCGCCTTCACGCTCGGTATCCAAGCGGCTTTGAGTTCCGCGTAAACGCTATTTGAAGAGTCCAGTTGGTTCATTTCATTGTACGCGTACAGCTTCTCTGTAAGCCGATTTCGTTCCTGTTGGTTCAACAGTTGATGTTCCCGAACCAAATCTATATACTCGTTGTACAGCATGTTACTTTCCCCATTAGATATGATCTTCAAGCTTACATCGGTCCGGTCTTTCAATAATTCCTCTTCCAATTCAGCTTGGACTAGAGGTCTACTCAACAAAACTCGATGCTCCCTAGCTTCAGTAGGAGCAAGCCAAAATGTTCCGCCGAGACTGAACTTTGGCCGATCCAATGTTTCTCCTCGAGCGAAGTATTTAAGCTCCTGAGGGTGCAAGATATCCCGGTTCCAAGACATCACCATCTGATATAACCCCGCAGGCATACTATCGCACGTGAGTTTCAAAGATGCACTTATCAATGTATCACTGTACATTAATTTCCCCTTGGAAAAATCATAAATATCGACCAATACCGTATCATCGATCGGCAGATCACCCTCTAGCGATATGATGTCAGCATTATCACAGCCAACATTCAATAAGAGCCACAGCAACCAAAACAGTATCTTACGCATACCACAAATATCTCCTAAAATCGCGCAACGATCAAAACAGGGCTTGGATTTTATCCCAAGCCCTTTTCTTTTAATGATTAATTATTTTGTCCTGTAAAATAGAACTCCGGATGTTCTACGCTCTTAAATTGAGACATTACTTCACCCGTAGATGAATTCACAAAGTATCCTAGCTCGAAGTTATCAGCCTCAAGCCTTTCCTGTAACAAGTAACGCACATCGTTATAGATTGCCCCCTCGTTACCAGTAGGGGTTCCCGTCGGCATAAATTTGAATCGGCCATTTTCGATGGCATAGGTATAATTATAGGTAAGGGTCGTCGTATTGGTTCCAAACCTTATATTGAATACTATTGACATCCGACTATTTACAGTTTGGAACCTAAAATCAACCGTATTAACGATTAACGATGCTCCACCTATATTCCAACGCCTTACCCCAGCCTTCGTTGCTGCCAGTCGATCTATGAATTCTTGGCTCCATCCTCCGTAAGTAACCTGATCAGGCACAGTAATAGTGGAAAATCTCGTTCCGAGTGCCAGCAGATAGGGAACGACCGATGAAGAGTTTATTTTTACCGCATATTCCGAACCTTCGCTATCGATAGCCACCATCGTGTTTGCATTCTTCCAAACAAATCGCTTGAGCTGAACACCGTCTATTACGAGATCGTCTATGATCGCCAGACCATCGGCATAGTTACAGAAGCTTGCCGAGATAGAAGAAAAGCTATTGTCCGAGCCGGCACTAATCAGCGAAACCTGCTTGGTGGGAAAATTGAACGCGATCTCCGCTTCAAGGTTACCTATCATAAGCGAAGTCAAGGGATTAGTTTTAAAAAACAGCTTATTGCGATTTATAAGGCTTAGATAATCCTCCGAGTTATAGGTTTGCTTTTGCGGCTCGGTTGCTTTGACTAGCAGCAATGGCTCACCGAATTTCCGCCCTTCAAAAACTAACGTATCACCACTGGTGCGCAAATAGTTAAACTCGACATCGCTACCAAAACCACGTCCGGGCAAACCACCGTATGCGCTGGGATCTGGATCCTGCAACATGGTAAGGTAATTATAGGTATCAAAAGATAGCGTTGCTGACATAATCTGACGCACGCGATATGTAGATTCCTTTGGCGAACTTGCCGTGGCATCATTCAGGTCAGCCATCATGGTCACCCTGTTCTTCTCATCAAACTCCATAAAGAATCCATATCCACCGGAATATTCGGTCATCAAATAGGCATTCCAGCCATGGGGAGCATCAACAAGCGCGCCACGAACATAAGCTAGGGTATCTGAAATACGGGAGTCCGGATCATCCCCCAATAGCCGTTCTACTTCATCCGGCTTGCTGCAACTCACGGCCGACAGCAAGAGGAACATAAAATAAAATATTTTTTTCATACTAATATTTCCTTAATATAATTTGTCCCAGCAAAGTCGTACTAGGATCATTCACATCCTTTAAAACACCAATCTTCAAGTATTCCTGCAGCGGCATATTCTGTGAAGAATACTCCCACTCTGGAGCGAAACTGGTACTTTGCAGATAGTTAATGAAAGGCTGTGTATCTCTTATGACCCAGTCAATATTTCCATTGCTATAGTTTGCATTTGTTCCCTGTTGGGCCGATTTGGTAAATTTAATTCGTCCATTGGAATCCCTTGCTATGTCAAAATCATAGGCCGCACCATAAGTAACGTTATTATCACCAAATGTGATGAATAGTGTTGCTTTGCTCGCCGACATCAAATCAAGCTCCATCGATTTTGTCGTCCATCCTCCGAGCTCGTCGAGAATAGTCATCATCAAAGAACGCTGTTTGGGCGAAATGGTTCTGTTAATTGCCCAATCCGCACGGATATCCCAATTAAATCCGCCGATGTAATCGTTCGCCAATACAGTGTTAAACTTAAATGCCTGACTGCCGTACATATTTTCCATCACATTCTGGAATTCTATCTGTAGCTGTGTAAGATCAATATTGAAATATTGCATCAAGTAATCTCGCACAATAACCTCCTTTTGCTTAAACTTGGGATAAGCGTCCTCACCGGACTTGTACGCATAGTCATCGTAAAACAACTGACCGCGTACGATGAGGTGAGAGAGCACTTCGGCGAAATCTTCGCCCACGGATTTTCTGGCGTAGGGTGAAATGAAACCTAACTCACGTGCCACCTGCTGCGTATTTTCCTGCGCTGTCCAGTTTGAATAGTAATCGCCCACACAAACTTTTTCATACTCCGCCGGAATAAACCTAATCTGGTTGATGATATGGGTAAACTCATGATGTATAACCTGAAGATTTCCGATTACAGAATTGGGGTTGGTGGCATCGAACCCATTCACGCCGTAGAGCGTTATCCTACGCCCCCCATCTGCGGTTCCAGCTTTTACCGAGCCATCCGGATCATAATCCCCAGAACCGAACAATACGAACTGCTTTGGCGTATACGTTTTCATAAAGGTCGTTCCGCCAACTTTTGCGTATACTTCCAGAAATGCTTTCCTGACCACGTCCATCTGTGGGATGACCTTGGATTCATCTGCTGGCGCAATATTTTTATTTATATCGTGCATATTACGCTGGTAACGATACACCACTTCTATATTATAGGGATCCGTAAGATTGGAACTTATCCACTCGTCGATCTCCCCTGGCTCGAACGTATCGTAGTTCTGCAGCGTGTAGTTGAGTTTTTCTTCTTTGTTGCACGAAATAAGCAAACTCAAGATGCCAATTCCGATACATTTTCTTAATATACTTTTCATAGCTATCTAGGATTTTGGTTAACGCCTGATAATTGTGCTTCTTGTGGAATCTGGAATACACGCCTAGGATCGTCTGGGGTCAGCTCCACAAATGTTTCCCGCTCATCGTTAGCAATAACATTATGTCTTACAGTGATACCTTTTCGGATAATATCGAACCAGCGTAAGCCCATGGACATGAATCCCGCGTGTTTGAACTGCAGCACGGTCTCTATCAACGCTTGCTTATCGTCGGTAAGCTCAAAAAATGCCTTGGATTTTTCCACGGTTACCGCGTGCGTGCTGGGATTGTAGTTATCGGTCCTGTTACTAGCGAAAAGATTCATATCAGCTATTGCCGCATTGTAATTGCCCAACTCAATATAAGCTTCAGCACGGTTCAACAAGGCTTCATCGGTGATCAGTACAGGAACCATCAACATGGGAAAACCTGTATTTGCCGTAGCGTCGGTCACGTAGAAAAATTCCCGCCAGATGTATGTTGTATAGTGCGGGGCGCCGTAAGAAATGCCAAAATTGTACAGCTTGGCCCCTGTTGCTGTTGTTCCGTTGTATATATCCTGAAACACCGATACCCCCATTGCATAGCGATTATCCCACCAACGGTCGTAGCCGCTGTAGGTCTCGGTGATCAGCAGGTTGTAGGGCTGCTCGGCTTTTGTAAACTCGGTTCGCACCGATTCAAATCCCAACGTCTTAAAAGTAGAATTGTAGGGCACCAATTTGCCTGCAAAATTGCCACCAGCGAAGATTGCATTGGCGTTATCGACAACCTTTTGCCACTCCCCAGTGAACATATAGAATCTTGCAGCAAAGGCATGTGCAGCTGCTGGGGTGAAATGGTATTTAGGCACGGTCCAACTTCCGCCCCCAGCATCTAGAAGTGCCAACCCCTCTTCTAGATCTTTTCTGATATTCTCATAGACGGAAGCGACTGTACCTCGGTCATATTGCTTGATAACAACGGTTTCCGGCTCGGTAACATAAGGTATCCCCTGTGAGTCATTGGCAGCTCCCGCTGTCTTATCGTACACTTTAGCGAAGAAACTGACCAACATAAAGTGCGCGTATGCACGGGCTACAAGCGCCTCTCCCTTGTAGGGTAATACTTCACTACCGAAATCATTCTGCTCAATTGCTGCCAAGGCATGGTTTGCTGCCGCTATGGCTTCGTAGCAAGCGTTCCAATATGAAGTGGGTGTATCGGAATCGCTATCGTTGATATCCTGCCAAAAATAAAGGCTAGGTACGGGCTGATAAAGCGAGCCTACGAATTTATCCTCGACATTGTCGGAGTAGGTTTCAGCCATGGCCAGATAGTTGTTACCAGGGTACGCTGATGCTATCAGACGCTTCACCTTGTCCACGGTATTGATAGAAGCACGCATATCAGGTTCCTGATCCAGATATTTGCTGCAGCTAGCGAAGGATAGCGAAGCTGCTAATATAAAAGAAGTTATATGTTTAAATTTCATGATCGAATCGTTTAAAAACCCAATTTAACAGAAAGTGTAAGCTGCTTTGGTACCGGTAGAGCCACGCCTCCATTACTGTAAAACTCGGGGTCAACACCGTTTAATTTCTTGTCGGAATGAAGCAGCCAAAGGTTATTTCCAACCAAGTTTAACTGAGCTGTTCTGAACTTGATCTTGGAAACAAGCTCCCTTGGAATATTATAGCCGAAGGAAACTTGCGATAGGCGTATATAATCGCCCTTAGCAGTCCGTTCAGTGGAATAGTTGTAGGCATTATACACATAGTTTGCACCGGTTCTATTTCCATCAGCATTGATGATATCGTATTCCGCGGAAAGGCCGTCCAAAGTGGATGGGATAACGGTCAGGTACTCATCCCCTTGATAGATAAATCTATTTATCAGGTCCCTCGACACGTTGTACATATCCAAATAAGCGGCTGAATACGTCGGCTGCAAACGCACATAGTTCCCAAAAGCGAACTTCAATAAGAAGGAAAGGCTAAAGTTTTTATATTCAAACCTATTGTAGTATCCCCCTGCTATAGTAGGATCTACAGCCCCTTCGTATTTCAGATATTCCGTTTCGTTATCCTGAAGCCAGAAGTATGTCGTTTTAGGCGTTCCATCCACGCCAATGAAAGTAGGGTAGCCGGTTCTGCCGTTCAACATATCAAAATCGATCGAGTATAGTCCACGATGTGGCCGACCCAACTTCGCGCCACCCTCGGCAGAAATGAGATTCCATATGTTACGGGTTACGTCCAATTCTTCAATTTTTGTACGGTTAAACCCGAGCGTAAATTGTGTCCGCCAAGTGAACCCTTCGGCATTTCGGAAAGGATAGCCTCCCAATTGAATATCAACGCCACGGCCGCTCATATCCGCATAATTGCCCAGCTTTTCAAACTGCCCACCGATGCCTGAGGTACGAATAGGACCGATTAGGTCAAATATTTTACGATCATAGTAATCTATGTTCAAATCGACACGGTTATTGAGAAAACCAAGGTCAGCCCCTATGTTCATTTCATACATCTTCTCCCATGTTAACTCCGAATTCTCCAGACCATCAATATCGATCTTCCCCTCTTTTTCGCTCTCAAAAGGTCTGTAGGCAACAGCATTGTAGAACACAGCGGAAGAATTCGAGGCATTACCCATATTGGCCGTAAGCCCATATGTTCCTCTGATTCTGGCAGAAGACAATATCTTATTATCTTGGTTGAAGAAGCTCTCTTGGCTGATATCCCAAGCTCCAGACACGTTCCAAGTTGGCAGCCAACGCGCTACGTTGGAACGCCCCATTTTGTTGGATCCGTCGTAGCGAGTGGTAAAGTTTACCGAATAGCGATCGTCGTAGTTGTATGCTCCACGGAATGCATATGCTAATTTCCGATCATAACTGTACATCATCCCAAAAGGTGCATCACCACTTTCAATAGCCTTTTTATAATAGCGGTAGGTAGGCATCACTAGATTTCCGTTGTTGTATTCAATTCCAGGGCCATTGAAATCATGGTTTTGTTTATCGGCATACTGTAGCTCATAGGTTCCGAAAAGATTCAGGCTATGATCATTCCACTTCTTATCGAATTCCAAATTGTGACGCATATAATAGCTAATCATATTGTTGTTTGCCAGATTGAAAAATCCTCCATTGGGCAGAATGACATACTTGTCCGTATTTGGAAAATCGGGATCACGGTATAAAAAACGGTTACCTGCGTTGATCGTCTGATCGCCGTTGGCTCGATAGGCCTTGGAAAGATTCGCATTCTCTGTGATGGTATGCTGACGTTCGGAGTTATAGTACCTGTACATTCCATTTACCGAATAGGTCAATGAGGGTAAAATTTTATAGGTTACCCCTGCCTGTACCTTAATATCCATCAACTTCAAGTTGATGTAATTATTATCTAGCTCATTCAAGATATTGAACGGAGCATAATCCCTATTGAAATACTCGCGATCACCATTCTCATCGAACGCCGTAATTATACGGCTCGTATTGAGGGAATAGGAGTATGGGTTGATATCGAAATCACGTGAGTAGCTACCATAAACGGCATCGGACACCCTATTCAAGGTTCCTGGCGCACGTTGATCACGAATATTTCCCTGAAAGATGAATTCCGTACTCAGCTTATCGCTGATCTTGTAGTTGTTCCTTATATTGGCCGTAAAGCGCTTTGCACTATTACCTAGCGTAAAGCCCGAATCGTTCATAAAACTGGTCGAAGCATAGGTTTGCGCTTTACTGGTACCGCTAGACATACTTAACGAGTGGTCATGTACCAAGGATTGCTTAAAAAGAAGATCGAACCAATCAGTATTGGCGTTGGTGTAGCGTTGCAGGAATTGATAACGAGAAGGTGCATCATTCCGTAACGTAAAAGAGTCCGTCGTTGGATCGTACTCGTACATCAAATTATACATTTTGTTGAAAACACCTCCCGTAGCCGCACGGGACACTTGAGAATGGTTCAAGTAGCCCTTGTTTTCCATATCGATGATCAATTGCATCTGCTCAGCAGAGTTCATAATATCAAACTGACTGTAATTAGGCTTGATGTAGCTTGTAAAGTTACTGGAATAATTGAAGTTTGGTGTTCCTTCGGTATTCCGCCCTTTTTTGGTGTTCACTACCACTACTCCATTCATCGCTGCGGCACCATACATCGCCGTAGCCGCAGCATCCTTAAGTACCGTAATAGACTCGATATCATCGGGGTTGAGCCCAGCTACCGAAGATCCTAACAGGGTGTTGGCATCGCCGGTGGAAAGTGCCTCGTTGGAGATATTGACCGCTTCATCTAGGATCACCCCATCGATTACCCATAAAGGTTTATTATCCCCAGTAAGGGAGGTGGCTCCACGAACACGAATTTTAGGAGCAGCACCAAATGTACCTGAGACATTCTGTACAGAAACACCAGCCGCCTGTCCTTCCAACATTCTAGAGATATCAGGTACTCCAGATCGTTCAGCTTCCTTTGCATCAATTTTAGAAGTAGCACCAGTAAAGAGTTTTCTATCTAGGTTTTGGTATCCTGTCGCAACAACATCTACGGCTTCCAAAGTCTTTTCGTCGGAATCCAGAACAAGGGGAACCATTGATCTTTTATTTACGGGTACCTCTTTAGTTACGTAACCTACATAACGGACGATTAAAATCGCATTTCCATCTGCTGCGATGGAAAACTCTCCGTTACTTCCTGTAGTCGCACCCACAGAAGTACCTTTTACTGTTAGTGATGCACCAATCAAAGGCTCTCCATTTTGGTTTTTTACGGTGCCTAAAACACGTTCTTGCTTGCTTTCAACAGCTACAGATGTTGTTGATGACTCGTCCCTGTAAACCACTGAAATCGTTTCAGCAATTATCTTGAAAGAAAAATGGTCTGAAGGCAAGATAGATTTAAGAACATCAAACAGATTTGCGTTACGAACATTCAAGTTAACTCGTGCCGATTTTTTGACGACTTCATCTTTATACAAAAACTTGTAGTCCGTTTGACGGGAAATCTGGGCGAACACATCGTCCAGCCTAGCATTCTTTAAAGAAAGCGATACTTTTTGGGCATTTCCTTCAGCATAGGCGCAAGTCATAAAAACCAACAAAAGCAATGTTGTAATTTTCATAATCCGGTAAATTAGGACAATAGGCGGCTTTAACGCTTCAAAGCGCCTTTTGTCAAATGAGAAGTTATTCATACATTTGAGTAATTGAGTTAAGGGTTAAGGGTTAGTATTCTTTAATTTAACTTGATGATTTACAGGGGTGCTGCAACACTCCTGTTTTTTATTTCAGTAGCTCTATGTCATAGTCTATTTTTTTGTGATTAATAATTTGTTTTTGTTAAGCCTAAAGTCAAGATCGCTGACAAATTCTAACATTGTCAACACCTCGGAAAGACGAACGTCGCGACGAATTTCGCCCGTATAGGTTTCGGTAAGGGAGATGTCTTTTGAAAGAGATACATCCAGATCATACCACAATTTCAGCTGTTGTGTTATCTGGATAATATTATCTTCCTTAAAATAAAACTCGTTGTTCTTCCAAGCGAGGTCTTTCTGTAGGTTGGTGTTTTTAACCTTGAGTGCACCGTTGGTCCACTGTGCACTTTGCCCAGGAGCAATAACCACGGAATGGTCATCCACTGTCATCTGAACACGCCCCTCTGCTAAACTCGTTTTACTGTTCTTGCCGTAGCTTGCTAAATTAAAATGTGTACCCAAGACCTGAATCTCGGCATCCTCGGTCTGCACATAAAATGGTTTACTAGCGTCTTTTGCGACTTCAAAATAAGCTTCTCCAGTAAGAAACACCCTTCGCTCGTTACCGACGAAAGACGAAGGAAATCGCAGTTCACTATGCGAATTTACCCAGACAGTGGTTCCATCGGCTAGGGTAAGTTTGAAAAAATTAGCTGTAGGTACCACCAATGTGTGGAAAACCGGTTCTACAGCAAGCTCTTCGTTAGTAGTTAACGCGCCATCCATTAGATCGTGGCTGGCCACAACATCTAATGTATCTTCGACGTGGAGCTCACTGCCATCAGAAAGGATAATTTTAGCGCCCAAATTGGCCGGAAGAATATCATTATTATGCTTTTCAATGGTTGTGGCAACAAATCGAGGGTTACTATTTTGGTCCGAGTATATCCAATGCACAAGCGATATTGTCATTAGCAACGCTAGTGACGCCGCAACGGACCAATTAATATATCGCCTTCTCTTCCTATTTCGTTTATGCCGAACAACCTCCCAAGCGTTCTCATCGTCGATTTGCAACAACCAATCTTCTACAGAAAAAGCCTCATCAGCAAGTAATTGATCATAAAAGGCTTTATTTTTTGTGTTTTTTAAAAACCACAATTGTAAAACACGGTCTTCTTCATCGGATACAAATTGCATTCGACGCTTTTTAACCAAAATACGAGCTATATCAAAAGGGTTAGTATCCATAATTTAAGTTAAGAAACCTAAATTCGGATTTGGGGTGACAAGATTTACATTTATTTTTAAAAATCGTTCATAAAGTAAGCCAAGACTACCGAAAAGTAGTCCGCACGAAGCTTTGACCGAAGAACATGCAGTCCTCGTCTTTTCTGTGTTTTAATGGTATTAATGCTCAATTGCAATTGCTCGGCAATCTCATCATTGGAAAAGCCCTCGACATAGCTCAGGGTCATCACCTTTTGACAGGCCTCAGGCAAGGTGTTCAACGCGTCTCTGATTGCCATCGTAAATTCCGTTCGAATAATTTGGTGTTCATAATCCACCTCATCAGACTCGTCAAAAGCATTACGTTGCCAAAATTTCTGTATCGTTTTATGCTTCCGCGACAGGTTATATACTGCGAACTTGACTGCAGAATACAGAAAAGACTTAATAGCGGCCTCATCGGAAGAAAGGTTGTTCTTTTGCTGAAAATAACTGACAAATGCATCCTGCGCTAAATCTTCGGCCAAATTCTCATCTTGCACCATTTGCCAAGCAAAATAGCACAATGATCGATAATACTTGCCAAATAAAACTTTATCAGGATCTATACCATTCATTTTTGGATCATTAAATCACACAGTTAGTTAAGGTAAGAAGGAGCTTTATGAGCAGATGCTGCATTCTTAATGGCAAGGTATAAAAAAATGACAAGAATATTAAAAAAAGTTTTTTTCAAAAAAAAGACTTGAGACAAGATATCTTAGACTGTTAAACCTGATTCATAGCAACGCGGAGCTTTGCATATCAATCCAAAACTGTAAAACCAACAGTATAGAGGATAGTAAACTGAAGTTCCTGCATATCTACCAACTCCAAGTTGTTGGTAATCTGGAAAAAGATTCTTTGACACCGATGCCTGAAGCCCCAAATCAAGACATCCCCTACCTTTACACAATTAGCAGTTTACTGCCCAAGTTGGTTAGTCATCCCACTCTCGGCATCAAAACAAAGAGGCTGCCACTTTCGCGACAGCCTCCCCTAAACAACAATAGTCCAACGTGAAGACTAAAGTTTCTTTGTAGACTTATCTCGCACCTGTGTAGGTATAAGTCTCATTAATCGATAAAACAACGACACCATTTTGTACCATGAAATACTTCACTTGCATCGTTTCGACAGTTCCGTCGGCAGCGAAAGTCACCTTGTTTACACCGGTTGGATCTAGCATACCCTCACGTCCTTGCGTATTCGGCGAATATGCATTACCAACAGCGGTAATAGTTCCATCCTCATCGAATTCGAAAATGGCACAGAAGTTACCGAAATAAGTAGCACTTGTAGGACCACTTCTAGCAACGTGATAATACATACCATAATCAGCGTCGTAATACAATACTTGATTAGCACTTAGCGTCTCCAAGTGAATATTTTTTGGATAAAGACCGCTAATGGACGAGTTGGTAGCATGCGCGAGCGATCCCGTAACCTCATAAACACCGTCCAACTTATTCTTAGCACTAATCCCAACGACAACATTACCCCAATTTCCCGAAATCACCCCGCTACTTGAAGAGGAGATAGTAAAGCCTAACGCATAACTGGCTTCAAAATCAAAATCTTCAGGCATCAAATCAACGACAAATCGAGCATCTTTTTCGCCTTTGCGAATGGTAACTTGACTAGATCGCAGCGAATATACAGATGAAGGCAACGCTTCAAAAGATTGATTAGCAAATTCGTTGTATTGCGGCAGAAGGTCATTATTAAGCGAAATGTTAACCGTAATATCTTCTGGAGCGTAATCAGCGCCGGCATAATTCACGATCAAGACTAAAGAATCCAGAGGAACGACATCATACGATTTCGTAAAAAAAGGAACGGGACTCGCTGAAGCGGAACCAATATTTCCAATATTGGAAAACTGGATAACATTATTGGTTCCACTGGAATCTAATATACTCTGGTCTTTCAAACAGGAAGAAACACCGAATAACAACAGAGCGGCTACGATTATTCTATAAATTGTTTTCATTTGATTTCATTTAAATATAAAGATGTTAGTTGGCTCTCCAATCCCAAAAAACATAGCTAGTACTGATGTTTATATTTTGCGGAACATTACCTCCATTTAGATTATACTCACTCAGTGGATACAGCACCCTTGCCGGAAGTCCATCGGCATTTGTAAGTGTACTTTCTGTTGAAACAAAGGACGTAAATCGGGTCGAAGCATCAATGGAGGGGCTCACCGTACGAGGATAAGACGTTCTTCGATATTCAGCCCAAGCTTCCTGTCCAGCAATGTTGTTCAGAGCAATATATTTCTGCGTGATGATGGCTTCGAGCCGTTGTTCGTCACTTCCCGCCATGTCGATATTCACCAAGTAACGATAGGAAGCTAAAGTACCATTATCCGCTTTATACTCCGTAAGATAATTATCACTGTTATATGTTCCGGCAATCTGCCCGTTGACATTTTGGTGAAGATATTCGTAAGAGGCCTTTATACCCGACTCAAACAGCAGTTCGTAATCGCCTGTAATGAGACCATGCAGGGCAGCTTCCGATTGTAGAAAATAACTTTCCGCAGCTGTAAATATGGGTAAGCCCGCGCTAGCGCCTTTTAGTGTTCCGATAGTATTTGCAGCTCCTGTTGCAGCTCCTGGAGTTCCGATATACCAAGGGCTGCTTCCCAATGTGCCTGCTACCGTTCCCAAATTATCTGGTGTTTCACCTAGCTGACTCGCAGGAACAGTGGGATATTGCCTGTAAACAGCACTACCACGCCCCTCATCCAAGATTTTCTCACCGTTATAAAGACCTAGAGCATAATATGTCGGCATAACCGAGCGATATGCCTGCTCCGCCTGCGTGTAAGAACTGTGGTAAGTATTCCACATTGGATTTTGTTTACCATCTAAAACTTCATAACGAGGATTAACCAAGGCATCCGTTGTCAAAAAGCCCTCTGCGCTAATTGTTGGACTCCCAGAGAATACACCGGTACCTTGCGAACGGATATATAATTTCAATTTAAGCGTATTCGCCAGTTTAATCCAATTTGTTACATCCCCGCGGAACAATACGTCGGAACTACCTAAGGCCGTTGGAAATTGAGCGCCGTTAATAACCGATATTGCATTGTCTAATGTCGCAGCTAGGTCTGCATAAATGGTTTTTGCATCATCGTATGTTGGCGTTACCGCTGCAGCACCCAACAATGCTGTGCTGTAGGGAATATTTCCATAGATATCAACTAGGGCTTGGTAATTTAACACCTTCATGATCTTTGCAGCAGCATTAAAATATGCATATTCGTCAATACCCTCGGTGTTATTGATTATATATTGATAATCGTTTAAAATGTCATAACTACCTGACCAAAGACCCGTATTGTTACTTGTCGTAAATTGATAAGTAAATGTTTCTCCCCATCCACCAAATCCACCAGCATTTGCATAATAACCGACCAACCAACCTCCATAGGTATTGAAAGAAACATGTATACCGGCCGAAGCTGTTAATGCCTGCGGCAAAATAAGATCAGGCGTCGAATTGGTCGCGGAATTTGGATTATCATTGACATCCAAATACTTATTACAGCTACTTAAAGCAACAGCTGTAACACAAAAACTTATGATTAATTTAATTTTCTTCATGACGTTGGATTAAAAAGTAAGCGAAATAGAACCTCCGAAATAACGTGTTGGAGGTGTTTGTGCCAGCGTTGTGATACCCATAGCGTTGCTATCGCTAAAATTGTACTCAGGATCCGTATATATGTTTGCCTTAGGCACCCAGATAAACAAGTTTCTTCCCTGCAGACTCACCTGCGCGCGTTTGATATAAGGCATCCCCACAAGCATTCTTGCAGGTACGGTATAACTTAACGTTGCCTCACGAATCTTCCAAAAATCTCCGCTGTACACATAGTTTTCTGCGATCCCCATATTGTATGCACTACTTGCCCAAAAGCCTGCGCCACCATCTCTTACTGTTATATTCGTATTATCGACATATTCTGTACCATTCCAGTAAGATGAATTCGGTATGACAAATCGTTCGCGATTGTACTCCGTAGTACGTGCAGAGGAACCAGAAAAATCGTAAGTGCTTGCAGCATTGTTGTAAATCGAGTACCCTCCTCTATATTCAGCAACAACGGACAAATTCCACCCTTTGTAAGAGATATTCGTATTCAAACCTAACTTGTGAATTGGCTGCGTGTTTCCCAAAATAGCGGAATTAGAAGCCACACTGGGATAACCTGTAATGGGATCGACGATGATTCGCCCTTGATCATCTTTATTGTAAACTGTTCCAAGCAGTACAGGAAAGAGCTCTCCTTTAATAGCCATTGCTTGTGCACTTCCCCCAGAGGACAGACTAACTTGGTTGAGGTCGCTACTGATTTCGCCGACTTTGTTTTTACCCCACGTGTAGTTTCCTCCTAAATTCCATTGAAAATCCTCTTTTTGAATAACTGTCAAATCAAGATAAGTCTCAATACCACGATTGGTCACCAAACCTACATTCTGCCGATAAGTGGAATACCCAGTCGCAGTCGACACCCCGGTAGGAACAATTTGATTTTTCGTATCCGTTGAATAATAGGTAAAACCTAGATTAATACGATTCTTGTATAATGTCGCGTCAAATCCTCCTTCATACCCAGTCGTGATTTCTGGCTGGAGTCCTTGCTGCACAATAACGCCCCCAACCGAAAACCCTGGGCCCGACGCATAGGGGAATCCACTTGCTTGTGAAAATGTGGTATACAACGAGTAAGGATCAAGGTTTACATTTCCAGATTTTGAAGCACCAGCACGCAATTTCAACACGTTTAACCAGCTCGCATTTTTAAGCGCGTCAATAGCATCAGTGGCAATGAATGAAACATCAGCTGTTGGATAGAAAAAGGAGTTATTTCCTTTTTCCAATACTGAAGTCCAGTCGTTACGTCCATTGACTGTTAGAAACAGATAGTTCTTGTAGTCAACAACGAGTTTTCCCCAAATACCAACTTCTCGCTGCGTGCTGTTACTTTCAGAGCCGTTCGGCAAAGTTGCGGTTCGGTTTGACACATTGAAAAGATCCGGAATAACAAGTCCATCCGCACTTACACCAATAGATTTTGTTGTCGTATTGCTAATTTGCAGGCCCGTCGTCAATCTAAATCCGAAATCTTGAACCTTTTTATTAGCGTTAACAATAAAATCGCCTATAACATTTGTTTTATAGTAAGAGCCATCCGATACGGCTCCGGCAATATTCGCCTGACTACCGGCCCAGTTCTCTAACACATAATCCGAATACGTAAATTCACCGGTAGTATTTTTATAGGTTTGGTTACGGTTGGACATATTAACACGAGCCGTGAACCCTAACCATTCTAAGGGGTTCCAATCGATCTGAGCATTCCCTGTAAGATATGCGTTTTTTGTATAATTTCGATAATTTTCCGCCAAGAAATAAGGATTCCCGTAATAATTATTGTAGTAACCGTTAGGATTAGCGAATTTACCATTTCTCCAGTCTTTGTAATCCAACAGAGGGATGTGAGCTGGCGTATTCAAGAGGTTATTGTAGATATTTGAGGTTTGGTTGGTGATATCATAATTATTTACAGTGTAATTAACATTGTAATCCATCCTCAAGGAATTATAAAGTTTTCGAGATCCGTTAGCTCGCAACGAAAAACGATCATACTCATCCTTCCAAGTTGTACCACTTGTTTTCATATATTGACCAGACAAGTACGATGTAGATCGTTCATCACCGGATGAAATAGCGAAATCCGTCCTGTGCTCTCGCCCTGTTTCCCAAAAATCTTGTCTGTCTTTTGTCGGCGAATATGTGACGTATTGCACGGATCCGTCTTCAAGCGTTTGCCCAATCTGTACCGTGGAGCCATCATATCTCGGACCATACTGTTGGTTTTCGTAAGTAACATACGTTGGAATACCATCTGCAGCATAGCCAGATCCATATTCATTTTGCAATTTCGGGAAAAAGCTAACCTCCTGAAACGTCTCGGTCTGGGTGGCCGTAACGGTAGTTACGCCATCCTTGCCTTTTTTGGTTGTGATTAATATTGCCCCATTAGAACCCTTAGAACCATATAATGCTGCCGCGCCAGCACCATTCAACACAACGACGTCTTCTACATCCTCTGGATTGAGGTTTCCCAAGACAGAATTATCAACAATCGAGTTATCGACGACAACTAAGGCCGTGTTATCTCCCAAAAGCGATCTGTTACCACGAAGCACCAATCTAAAGGTTGGATTCACCCCGCTAGAAATAGCATTAATTTGCAAACCGGGAACTTTCGCATAAAGACCGCCCGCCACGGTAGGTGATTTTGCTGCAGTTAACTGTGCCGAGTTTATCCGCGTCTGCTGTGTACCCTGCTCACGAGCTCGAACTTTTAAGCCCGCTGCCCCTATGACAACTTCGTCCAATAAATTTGCAGAGGAAGTTAATTGTACGTTGTACGTATCCGTACCTGTAAGATTCATTACAAAAGGCTCATAGCCGATATACTTAATTTCAATTTGTCGCGCATCCGCCGGTGCATTAAATACGAATTCGCCGACAGCATCGGTCATAGTTGCACTGTTTGTACCGACTGCCCGAATGGAAGCGCCAGCGATATTAGCCGACGACACCTTATCGGTCACCTTCCCCACAATTCTCCTCGTCTGGGCATAAACCACATTGACCGCTACCAATACGCAAACGATAAGGGAACTGAATAGTTTTTGTTTCATGTTGTTTGAGTTTTTAGTGAAAAATGTTCACTTGGATAGTTTAGTAAAATAAAATAAATTGAACGTGAATTATTTATCTTATTAAGATATTTTAGGCAATGAAAATCCAGCTTCGCTAGTGCGAAATTAAAAATTTGCAAAAAAACCTCTTGAAGACCTTAGATTAAACTAACGAATTCATCAAATAAATAAACACTAGAAACTGGTAGACTTCTACCAAAAAGAGTTGATTGGAGTGTGTAATTGTTGTTTCATTTTGTTGTTAGTTTTAGTTAATACTTATGCCTTACTTCAGGCACGTTCGTTTAGTTGTTAAAGGATAAATTTGGAGAATTTACCTCTATTTTTTACTAATGTATAAACTAAACACAATAAAACAAAGAGAAAAAAATTTTAAAAATAAAAAAAACATTCAAAAATAAGTGAATTTACTAAAATTATCACCAAATTAACCAATTAAAAGCCGTTATTTGTTAATAAACATTAAATAATCAAATAAAAAAAACACAAAATCAACAAAATAATTTATCAAAAACACAGAAGTGTAACAAAACACAAATGGAAAACAACAGAAACAAACCAAAAACTACAAAAAAAAATAGACTATACACATAACATAACTCAAAATTACCGTTTGAGTAATCTTCGCCCGTAGGCAGACATAGGGGCAACATCTACTTTGTTACTTCACGCACAATAAAAAACGCAACGACTCGTCGTCGCTGCGTTCTCTTCTGATACTTGTATGTGTAGCTTTTCGTTAGCTCATCGTTTTCAGCACTATTTACCTTCGCCTTTATCAATTCGTTCTTGGATCAGGTTCCAGTCGTAATAGTGGAACACTTTGCCATTGCTCATGGCAACCAGCATTCCTTTTGGAAATTTGCCCCCTAGGTTCAAGCTAGTTGCTTCAGCGCCATCACATTCAATCGCCGACACCGGAATATCGGCCAGCTTCGTATAACTGTTGGCATTTCCGCTGTTTCCTTCGCGAGGATACACCACAAAGGAGTTATTCTGCTGGTTGGAGAGTAGAATGTAACCGGTGGAATCTGTGGTTTTGTAGATGGCAATTCCTTCATGGTCGGACTTCACGTCCTGCTGCGCGAAGAAAGCAAGCTCGGTATCATCTTTCTTTTCGGGATCTGCATAATACTTGCGTACCCCAACCGTTTCATCGGAGTAATACACGTAACCCAACTCATTGTCTACTGCGATCGCTTCAATTTCCTTCTTACCACTGTAGGTACCAAATTTGCGCACTACTTCCCCTTTAGCGATACCGTCCGCACCAGCGGTAATCTTATATTGCCATAGATAGCTGCCCGAGGGACCGGTTTTCCGCCCCACGATAGCGTAGATACTAGAGCCTAAGGAATCTTTTTTGGTGTAGATGGAAACGCCCATGCCATCCCGCTCGCCTTCTCCCATCTCGCCTTCGAAAATAGGGATTCCTCCATTATCGATCGCGGTTAGATCAGGCAGGCTGTAGACCCGAATTTTGTTTGCCTTACGTTCTGTAGCGATGGCAATATCCACCTTTTTACCATTGACATCCAAGCCGTAGGCGATATCTACGTTGTTCGGACGCTCGAGTCCGGTGACTTTTTTCACAATCTTGCCTGCCAAATCGTAGAGGTAAAGTCCACCGCCAACTTCCTTGTCCGTTCCGAGGATCAAACTTTGGCTCGGATCCGTAGGATGTATCCATATGGCCGGATCATCGGTATCAAATTCAGTTTGCTCGGTAACGACCGTTGGCACGACCGCATCTTTGGCAACAGGTGCCAAGCCCGACGAGCAGGATGCCATTAGGCCTAAGCCAAGCAGAGCTGCGGATATCAATTTGTTATTTTTGTTCATGTTATGTGTGCTATGATGTTCATTCATACGATCTACCTATTGCTAGGCGAGTTTTATTCTTATATTGTTTGTGTTACCTACAAGTCAAATTTCACCCCTAGGTTAAAACGTGCTTGGTAGTATTCCATCTGCATGGTACGTGAAGAAATACCTTGGTAGTAACGCAAGGGCTGATTGGTCAAATTGTTGGCTTCCAGGAACACGCGGAATTTCGGCGTAATCTTATAGGCCGCATTTGCATCCAAGAACAACTGCTTGTCATAGTATCTATCTTCAAAGGCATCTCCTCCTAACTCGTCAATATACGAAGAGGTATAATTTAAGGAAACACGAGAGGTAAACTTATTGTTTTCCCAAGATAGCGATCCGTTGAACATATGAGGTGCTGTTCCTGGCAATTTCACATCGGTACGTTCGTCACCATCCGAGTTCGTGATTCCACGTGCCGTAGAATTTGTATTGGTGTAGTTCACATATACCCCAAAACCTTTAAGGAAACGTCCAGGAAGAAAGTCCAACTGACGTTGGAAGGCAACCTCAAAACCATAAACATCTACATTATCGCCATTTCTTTGCTGTACAAACTGAAAGTTCTCGCCAGCAGGAATAGGATTTTGTTGATTTGGGAAGTCGGCTGCAAAATTCGCCGCTGTGTATTGATTGTTACGGTATGTGTAGATAAAATCCTTTAAGTTCTTGTAGAAAACACCTCCAGAAAGAATACCCACCGAACGGAAGTAATGCTCAGCCATCAAATCTGCGTTGTAGGAATACGTCGCATTGAGGTCTGGGTTACCTGCTTGAATTTCTGTATCTCCAGGCAAAGCGCTTACATAGGGTGCCAGTGCATAATAATTTGGACGTGCTATTGCCGTGGTGAACGCTGCCCGTAGTACGGTCGACTCTGTAGCTTTGTACTTAAACGAGATATTTGGAAGTACATTCGTGTAGTTATTCTTGTTGTTTACCTCGCCCAACAACTCTTCCTCATCGAGTACAAAGTTTCCTGTGTAGTTAATTCGTGTATGCTCCACACGTGCCCCTAAAATCATGGAAAGCTTATCCGTGAAATCTTGATCCCAACGCAGGTAACTCGCAAAAATTTGCTCTTTCGCACGATAATTCAACGCTAAAAATTCAGCAGCTTGTGCCTCTTCTGTGTACTGGCTTCCATTCGTGAGGTCTAAATTTCCTAAGTAGTTTCTATCCACAAAGTAACCTGGCGCATATTGCTCACCTGCTTGATAGCCCTGACCGCTAAAGTAAACATTGGGCACATCACTTAAGGAACCAACTTCGTTAATAGGCTCGTACTCATAGAAAATATTATCCCGCATCTTATCTTTTAGGCGCAAACGTACACCGGTACGCAATCTTCCTTTTTGTCCATCGATAACCGACAGGGGAAAACGAACATTAATCTTCGAACCAAATTCTTCTTCCTTGGTAAAATCATGGTTCTCACTAATGGTACGCAGACTGAAGTTGCTAGGATCCTCGTTGACCGTGATAAAAGGCTTTCTGGTATTTAAAAGATTCTGACCCATAGCCACATCTTCCTGTTCGAAATCTATGTAACGCTCGTTGGGTCTGTCTTCGCTAGCCGTAGCATAGTTGGCCGACCAATCTAAATCGAGTTTAGAACCGAACAAGTGCTCACCACCGACAGCGTAGTTCTGTACAGTTTGTCGTTCCAAGCGTGCATTTCTATTGGTAGAATTGTCGATACCACCTTTGGTTTCACGACGTATGTTACCGGTGTACCCTGTAATGTCATTCGTAGCGTTGTAAACCGGTTCCAAATCGCGGTAGCGCACACGATATCTATTTTCCAAGTCATCACGCCAGTTGTACATCGCATTGGCATAGAACATGTGCTTTTCGTTTATTTTATAATCAAAGGCCAAGGCTGTGCTACGGCGAATACGTTGTACGTCGTATTTTCTGATGTCCATCTCTTGAAGGAAAACATTACCGTTGTCGTCTTGATCCCAAACACCTTCTACGTTATCAGATCCAAAGCGGTTATTATTGAACGATCCGCTGAAAACAAGACCAATTTTATTGTTTGCAAAGCGGTTTCCATACACCAAACCTGCGGTATAATTTGCCTTGTCGCGTATTGGGCCATAACCACCAGCAAGCGTCGCAGATATCCGTTGGCCGTTCGGCGATGCGCGGGTGATCAAATTTACCGAACCACCAATCGCATCAGCATCCATATCAGGTGTCAACGTCTTGTTCACCTCAATGGTGGATATCATATCCGCCGGGATAAGGTCCATCTGCACATTACGGTTGTCGCCCTCAGCAGAAGGGATACGGTCTCCGTTTAAGGTTACCGAGTTCAGGTTGGGAGCCAAACCACGGATGATGATGTTACGCGCCTCTCCTTGGTCATTTTGCATGGTAATACCCGGAACACGCTTCAAAGCATCTCCTATATTGGCATCCGGGAAACGTCCCACCTGATCCGAAGATATGATATTGGAAATATTTTGGTTATTCTTCTGTTGATTCAGCGCACGTGCTTGGCCTTTTAACATATCGCCCATCACGACAACTTCTGAAAGTGCATTGGACGCAGCAACTAAGGCCAGGTCGATGTTGTTTTTTTGACCGCGTTTGACGGTAATTTTTGTTTCTAGGGGTTGATATCCCAAATAGACAACCGACACGGTGTAGGCACCTTCAGGTAGATCAAGGAATTCGAAGCTTCCGTTCTGGCCAGAAACCGTATAACGATTTCCTTCGGTGATACGGATAGTCGCTCCGGGAAGAGAAAACCGATCGGCTTCATCCATTACCTTACCCGTCAACACGGTGCTTTGCCCATAACTTAACAGGGCGATAAAAGACAGTAGTAGTGTAGTAAAAAACTTCATGATTAGTAGTTTGAAATTGCGACAAACCTATGAAGTTAACATCAACCCAACGTAACTACTATGTTAACAAAATATTAATTAAAGATAGCTTAACGTTAAGAGGATACAAGGGGGTAGCATAAGGTTATGCATATCGCCGAAATAGACATGTTACATGCAGAAACCTTAAAATGTGTTAAAAAACCACACCTTAAGCACTGACAACAAACAACATAACTCTAAACACACTATATTACATCTAGCTATTGATGCTACGCATTTTAAACCTTTACATGCAACTTTATGAAAAGAAAACTACTCAGTATTTCCATCATCCTGTTAAGTGGAGCCTCGCTATTCGGTCAAGGGCTTAACAGGAAAAAACTTCCACTGGAAGTGTCCATCGCCGCCGGCGTAGAGCATGCCAACTTCAGCAACCTCAACGCCCGACTTCAGGCACATGATCTAAACAAACAGGGAGTCTTTTTGATGAATGGAGGCATTGGCCTCGCTTACCGCACCAAGCCGCTGATCATCGGTATGCAGCACACTATTTCCAGCGATTTTTCGGACAACGATTTTCGACAAAACTATATACGTTTTTATCTATCAACAAATGCCCTGACCCTCGGATCTATCGTTACTGCTCCCGAGTTAGGGATAGGCTACCAAGATACGCGCGTTCATGTTGTTCAACAGGATATGTCGGGAACCTTTGACGACTTCCTCCAAACAAGAGCTAACCGCATACGCGTGGATCAGCAGGGCGCCGTGGCTGATGTGGGGATAACCTTCAAGCGGTACATCCAAGAGCGCAACATCTACCTGCCTTTCTTTCGCATAGGCTATAAACATGGTCTAAACGCGGGCAATTGGCAGGTTGCTGACGCGCAGACAGCAGGAGCTCCTGCCGATCGTGTACGCGGTTTCTACGCGCAGCTGATCGCGGGGTTTGGGAGGTAGCTGAGAAAAATATAGAAAAGGTTGGTATAGCGCTTTCCTATACCAACCTAAGAACATTAAAAATACAGCTTAACTACTTTAATAAAAACACCCTCGCCTGAACGGGTATAATCTCTTGGCCATCGTCGAGCGTTACCAAAAACATAAAAGCAATCTCCAATCTTGTTAATGTTGCATTATTGAGAAAATTTTGCACCAAGGTATTATTAGCGGCACTACTCGCTCGAAAAGCAGCAACGGATGTATTAAATACAACGCGATTTCCATTACCTGCGATCGGAGCTGCAATATAAGTCGCAGCTCTGACAGCTCCGGCAGTAATACCCGTAGCGCCTCCGAGAACCCTCGTGATTTCTCGAATTTGCCTACCCGATTCTTGTGGTATAACCAAAGTCAAGGAGAAATTATCTTGCGAAAGAGGCACTTCGATAAACGGATTGAAACCGTGCGTTGTAGCCCCTTCAAAAGTGACGGGGATATCCGGCCTATTATCTGTGTACAGCTCCGTATAGTTTTTTTCACATGAACTGAATAATAGCGCAGTAAACGTGAGCATGAATATGATGTATTTTTTCATTTTCTGTAGATTTTAAGTTAATTAACATCCCACCAAACGGGCACATTAGATTCCGGCACCAAATTACCTTGAGGAAAATTCGGGTTTCGTTGTTGCTCGGTAAACAAGTAAACCGCTCGTACTGGACGCGTGCCATCGACACCTATTGCATTTTGATGCTCAGGCAAAATGGGATAGCCCGTACGTCGCCAGTCATTCCATTGTTCCAATCCATTTGAAAACAGCGAAATATATTTCTGTGTGATGATTTGTTCAATACGCTGGTCATTGGTTCCCGAAAGTGTCACGACAGTAGGGTTTTCAAGAAAATAGGTTTCAATATCCTCGGCAGAAATACCAGCTTCGCTCATCGAAGCTCTTACACCTTGTGCATACAGAGCTTGGGCATCCCCGGCAAGACCAAATCGAACGACCGCTTCTGCAAGAATAAACGATGTCTGCGCATAAGTTAGCAAACGCACGGGGCCTTCTCCGGATATTCCGGTCGCATAAGTGTTATACACCGACCGTCCCGGCCTTTGGGGATTTGCCAATGTGGCAAGAGGCACCACTCCCCTGAAGCCGTTATCTATCGTCACATATGTCGGTGAACCTCCAGGCGTTAGCTCCACACGCGTAACAAAGCGAGGCAATCTAGGATCGTTCAACCCCTGTAGTAAATTTAGAAAGCGTGTGCTAATCAACAGTTCGTTTTGAAATAGTGAATTATGTGTGAGTGTCCACAACGGAGAATGACTACCAACTTGACCACCAAATCGAACAGACAAGTTTCCCGCATTTTCATTTATGTACTGATTGGATTCCATAACCTCTTGAATGACCTGTGCCGAGATTGTCGGCTCTACCTGACTTATCTGTATTGCTAACTTGAGTAGCAGCGAATTTCCGGCTCGTCTCCATCGGTCCATATTCCCTCCATACACCAAATCAGTAGCCCCTGGATTAAGAATGCTTTCACGATCGAGATCAGCAAGCCCCTCCCGAACCATATCCATTAGCCCCTGAATATTCTCGGCAGTATTGCCAAGATAAATATCCCTTTGCGAATCTAGCCTTGGCGTTGTCAACTCCACATCACCTTGGAGCGCCTCGGAATAGGGCACATCACCCCAAGTATTGGTCACTACAGAAAAGGTATAGGCCGTCATGATCTTACCAATCCCGGCGTAGGTTGCCCCTTGTTGCGCTTCCGCGGCTTCGATCATCTTCTTGTAATTGATCAATGCTCCCCCATAAAGTTCAAAATTCCATTGATTTCCGAATTCCGCCCCTGTAACGCTATTGTAAATATCCCATGCTGCAGGGGTATTAGAAACCCCTGCTGTCACACTCATTATAGTCGATGCAAAACGGTTCAACTCGTTGGAGACCGCAAATGCTGTACCCGCCAAACCTGTTGGCAACAGTGTTGACGGCTGCACTTCCAGTGGATTGTTTGGGGTATCATTCACATCCAAAAATTTATTACAGCCCACAAAAATCATGGCCGTAGCTAGCGCCGTTAATCCTAATTTATTTTTTATGAATTTCATATTGATTTCCTGATTAAAAAGTTGCACGTAGATTAAACCCATAATTTTTGGTAGTTGGCGCGCCATTCAAGTCAAGTCCTTGCACATTACCAGCGCCCTGCGTGTTGACCTCTGGATCACTTGGAAAACCCGGAGCAAACATCCACAAGTTTCGACCACTAAAACCTACCGACAACTGTCCAAAAGGCGTATTTTTTATCACGCTCTGCGGAAGGCTATAGCTTAAAGATACCTCCCTTAGCCTATACGAAGTAGCATCAAATACAGCCGCTTCCGAACCGATTCCACCAAGGCCTTGCCAATAACTTTGGGCAGATATTTGAATATCGTTGGGCCGGTAGGTCCCGTCGCCGTTATCAATAACGCCGGGAAGAATTCTAGGCTGATCCCGATCTACTCCGGTTTCGAAGATCATACCATTGGTACGCATGTCGACTTGGGAAAAGGAAAAGAGCTGCCCACCTTTTTGAATATCAAACAGTGCATTTAAGGTAAAACCTTTATAATTTAATGTATTAGCAATGCCTAATGTATAATCTTTTTGCGGATTAGCGATGACGCTATTTCCGATGCCGGCCATAAACTGACCAGTGTTTGGATTAACCAACAGTTCTCCTGCATCATTACGAGCATGCGCCGCGCCAACGATAACCCCATAAGGATGCCCTTCGGCTATGGAGGGAGCAATACCAATGAATGAATTAATAGCTGGAATAACGGTACTTGTCAAATTGTCACCTCCAACGGGCTCTTCCTCAAAGATGGCCACAACATTATTCCTTATCCGTGTAAAATTGAGATTCATCTTCCAACTAAATGCAGGATTTCGCACCGGATATCCGCCAAGCAAGACTTCGATCCCCTTATTCGTCATTTCACCGATGTTAGACGTACGATTATCGAAGCCGGAAGAGTTAGAAACAGCAACATTAAATATCTGGCTCACACTTCGCGTGCTGAAATACGTGAAATCGAGATCAATTCGATTATTGAAAAAACCAAGTTGTGTACCTACCTCATAGGAAGTCACGAACTCTGGTCTTAGATTTGGGTTGCCGATTCGTGTACTGATATTGAAGCCGGGAACCGCAGCTCCGCCAACCGATAACGGAAATTGGATACTGGCGGTATTATTGCCAAATGTTGTAATATTATACACAGAGTAGAGCAAATATGGATCCGCATCACGCCCCACGCGGGCTGCGTTTCCTCGAATTTTCCAAAAAGAAAGGACATCGGACCTTAAGTTTTCCCAAGCCGTCGTAGGCACAAAACTCAAGGATGCCGACGGATAAAAGTAGGTGTTGTTATTGACGGGCAGCGTAGACGATTTATCTGCACGGCCGGTTAACTCCAGAAACAAGTAATCCTGATACCCCAATCCTATCTGCGCGTAATGTCCCAGCAGTCGTCGCTGTTGCCGATTGGAATAGGAGCCTGTAAACACGGAAGCATTGCTAATATTGTCAAAGCCAAACATCGACAATCCCCCACCTATTACACCTGCCTCTCGAAAATTACGGCTATTGATATTTTGACCAAGTAGTAAATTTGCGGTAAGTCCTTCAATAAAAAAATCCTCTTTATGCGCATTCACAATCAGGTCGCCATTGATTTCACTACGAAACCTATTCTCCTCGTTAATAGAGCCTTGTGGTGCTCGAGCGGCACCTATACGAAGTACCTGTGATCGCTGATCAAAATAAGTATCGGCGGTCACCCTATAGGAGACATTCAACCAATCCGTAAAATCATATCCTATGGTTAAATTACCAAATGCGCGGTCTACCGCCGATTCAAAAAATTCATTTTCTACGCTCCATAGGGGGCTATTCTGTCCGGGCAGAAAATACTGCCGGTTGCCGGCCGCATTTAAAATAGGCGTCCCATTAAGGTCATAGGAAACAGGAATTCGTGTAATTTGCCCGAAGGCACTACCGCCGTTCCCCATTGTTGAGCCTCGCTGGTTAGTTTTTGAGTAAGTAATCATACCCCCGATTTTGATACCATTGTTCAGTGTCCGATTGCCCCCCACATTTGCGGTATGTCGATTATACTTACTATTTGGAACAATCCCATTCTGGATGGTACTCGACAGCCCTGCTGCGAAATTACTTCGATCATCACCTCCAGCCAAGTTTAGTGAATTTTGAAAGAAAGCACCGGTATCATAGAAATCGCGAATATTATTCGGATAAGCTTGGTAAGGAACTGTCAATCCCGTCCCACCTTGCACCACTTCACTCACACTGCCAAAGATTGGGCCCCATGACGTGGTCGACTGATTATTGTAGATATTCTGTGTCCCTTGACCGTAAGATGTCTGAAATCTTGGTAGATAAGCTACATTCTGAAAATTCGTGGAGGAATTAAATGTCACCTCTGTCTTTCCTGCCATTCCTTTTCCACTTTTTGTGGTAATCATTAATACACCCGCCGAAGCCCTCGATCCGTAAAGAGCCGACGCGGCGGGACCCTTCAAAATATTAATAGATTCGATATTATCCGGTGGAATATCATTAAGACGGTTGGACGGCTGAGAACCGAACAAAGTATTTTGACTATTATCGGTATCATTACTAAAAATGATACCATCCACTACAATTAAAGGTTGGTTATTACCGCCAAATGAGGTAATTCCCCTGATATTAATGTTTGTCGAGGCACCCGGTTGGCCGGACGAACTGGATATATTGACCCCAGCGACTTTCCCTTGCAGCGCATTAAGCACATTGGTTTCCGACCGTTGTACTAAGCTTTCTCCTGCGACCTGTTGAGTAGCATATCCAATGGATTTCGCAGCGCGCTCGATTCCCTGAGCAGTAACCAACACCTCTTCCAAGGAAGTTTCGTCGACACCCAAACGGACATTTACAACATTATTGTTATTAAGAGCGACACGCTGATTTACATAGCCAACGTAGGAAAAGATCAAGGTGCCGTCTGAAGGAACCTGAATCGAGTAACTCCCGGCAGCATCGGTTTGCGTCGCCGTAGTTGATCCCACTAGCGTAACAGAAACCCCGCTGATGGGCGTCCCATCCTGAGCAGAAGTCACCCTTCCACTCACTTGTCTGTTTTGTGCAAAGACCCCATCTATAAGGCAGATCAGCACAACAAGCATACTAAGTAGTTTTTCTTTCATTTCTTGTTATTGTTTAGTTAAATAATACCCATCTACAAGGAAATCCCTGTAGCCAACTGGCAGTTTCCGACACGAGCATCTTAGGATTAAAGTTCAGATTAAGCTCAACTCGAAGGCAGCTCAACATCTTGCAGAAACGCATTTATAAAAGCGAAACATCTGTAAAAAGCCTAAAAAGCTAAGATCTCATCAAACCAGAACCTAAAAAAGCGCTACGCTTTAGGGATAAGAAAAGAATTGGATTAATAAATTTTGTTTCATCGTTATATTGTTTAGTTATAAAATTTCACAAAATAGACACACCAACCCATCAAAAGTTAACAATAGAACACACTTAATCTTTGAGATATGTATATTTCTAGCAAAATAAATTCTAAAAAACAGAAAACAAAGTCTATAATAAAGAAAAAATAACTCAATGAAAATTAAAACAATAAACATGAAGAGATAATTCAAATTTCCTTAACACATAAAACGTTATCCCTAGGCATAATTGGCATAAATACAAATGAATAAAAGGCTATAAGAAAAAGAAATATTTTCCACCCATCACAAAATCACGTAACAGAATTATGACAAAGGTTATTTAGACATTTGTAACATCTACCTTAAACTTATCTATAGATCAGTTAATTCAGCAATGATTACCCCATATAATGATCGCTGTCAGACTTTATGTAAATAATAGAACTACCGGATGCAGCTGGCATAGCAAATCCACAGGAAAACGGTGGGGAAATGAAAAGAGATTACTAAATATCAAAAGACAAAGTGCTTACGAAATGATGATTCGAAAGCCCTTTTATTATTAGTTTTACTATCTCTGTTGGTTAAAATCGAATCAGCATTATTCAATTCCAACTATTGGAATAAGATCGCCTCCTACCTCTGGCGCATCTACCGCGAATATCGAAACGCCAAACGGAGCATTATGATTGATCATGAATTTACTACCTGTTATCGTTATTATGCCGTTAGCATCGCCCCAAACCAAAGTAAAGTAAAGTAAGATCTAATTGGATTTAACTGCTCTTTATCTAGGTCATCCCAATACTTACCACTATCGAAACGTGTCACGAAGCCACCGGGAGACGTCCCTAGAAGCACGACAAATCTATGTCCATTTTGCGAAAAGCTCAATAGATTAGAGTTCCCTGTGACTCCTGCGCTAGATCCAATGGGCTGCCAAGGGGTATACATCTGGTAATCAAACTTGTTAATGGGATGGATAAATTCGTCACCAAAAGCGAGGCCACCCGCATAGCCTTTCCTATACTAGCCATCAAACAAAAGGAGGCTGTCTCAAATTTAACGAGACAGCCTCTTTTGCATATTTTTAGTTTGAGTGTTAGTCTATGGTGATAGTTGTTTGTCATTGGCTATTTTGTCAACTATTTCCTTTACAGAACAAAAAAAGCTCAAAAAACAGCATTTTTAGGCTGCTTTCTTTCTTAAGTTCTGTGCAATTGCTAATAATCCCCATTCTATAGACACTTTCTCTTTACCCCGAAG